>UMDH01074933.1_pt1 | contig 41349 bp, 32 predicted proteins | sample 1964441 | NCBI WGS metagenome assembly UMDH01 (sample SAMEA4835989, study PRJEB28245) | human gut metagenome | biome: gut microbiome; material: fecal sample | place: Denmark | collected 2008 | reverse complement strand
TCATTCTCATAGCTTCATACTAACATTATTGCTTATGTGGATATTTTGCCCTATCGTCATAAAACACTTTAGCATTTCCATTAATTTCAATGCGCCCGGTTTCGCCATTTATTTCCTTTACACGAGATTCCAGCTCTGAATGGCGACCATGAATCATCGGACGAATCTGTGGTTCACCGAGGTAGCCGCACGTCCGTTTAGTGACAACGCATTTTGACGGATCGTCGTTTCCGCATACAGGGCACTGATATCCTGTCTCAGTCGGTGCAAAATCACCTTTATATCCACATACATGGCATTCATCTATTGGAGTGTTGGTTCCGAGATAGTCAATACCGATTTCATGCGCATAATCCCATATTGCTTCCAGTCCTTTCAGGTTCTGTCGCATTGATGGATATTCCACATAAACGATATGTCCGCCTGCGCTGTATTTCAGGAATGGCTGTTCAAACTCTAGCTTGCTTGCGGCACCTCCATTTTCAGCGGTATGGAAATGTTCCCTGCCCATGACTTCTTTAATGGAATCTGATGGTTCACCATCAGGGTTTCCTGATATCCATACAGGGCGATGGAATGAATTGGTATAGAAGTCCTTATCTGTAATACCATCAATTCTGCCGAATTTCTCACGATCCATTCTGTTGAACTTATCAGTGAGCGATTCAGCCGGTGTACCATATACTGAATAATGATAACCTTCTTCCTTCTCCCATTGCTTGCATAGTTCAGTCATTTTTTCGACAATGGACAGGGCAAATGAGCGAGCATCTTCATCCCATCCCCAGTTGTTAACCCAGTCTTTTCCATAGAATCTCGCCGTTGTTTCATACAGCCCGATATATCCGAGTGATATGGTTGCGCGGTTGTTCTTCATGAGTGAATCCACGCTTTCATCTGGATTCAAACGACCTAATGCGCCATATTGCCATAGAACAGGAGCATTCAGTGGCGATGCTGTTTTAGTCCGTTGTATACGGAATTGCAATGCATGATGAGCCACTTCCATACGCTGATTGAAAATGTGCCAGAACCTTTTAATGTTTCCATTGCTTTCAATTGCGATGCGAGGAAGGTTGACTGATACAACTCCGAGATTCATGCGTCCGTCATCGACAAGTTCTCCTGTTTCAGGATCGCGCCATGCTTGAAGGAATGAACGGCATCCCATTGGTGCCTTGAAATCGCCTGTTACATTAACAATGTTTTCATAGAAGAGGATGTCTGGATACATTCTCTTGCTGGAGCATTCCAGCGCGAGCTGTTTCAGATCGTAATTAGGATCTGATGGTTCGCTGTTCACTCCATGTTTTATGGTGTATGTTAGTTTCGGGAAAATAGCGGTGCGGTGGTCTTCTCCGAGTCCTGCAATGCGTATGAGGAATATTGCGCGTGTTATCTCACGGGCGAACCAATCGGTTCCGAGTCCAAACCCTACTGTGATAAATGGCGTCTGACCCGTGCTGCTGAAACACGTGTTGCATTGATATTCGAAAGTCTGCATTGCGTCATAAATATTCTTTCTGGTAAGTATTTTTGCATACAAACAACGGAGTTTGTCCAGTTCTGTTGCATTCTCATCGAATGGCTCGTCTTGAATGACTGGACGTTCTGGAATATGTAGACGAGTGTTTTCATTTGCTTTCAATGAATCCACTATTTTACGTGCCTGTTCTATATCCGTTCCATCAGTGAGAACCATTGTAGCCATATCATAATTCTTACGATAGTTCTTTTCCGCGAATGGAGATAATATTTCATCGGCTCTGTTAACTGTTTGCCCGCCATACTGATTACTTGAAATGTTCTGTATTATTTGCGTTATTTGCGTCGCTGCTATTTCAATGCTTTTCGCTGGACCCATTGTTGCGTTACCGAGTTTGAATCCATTCTCTAACATGTCTTTGAAATTAGGCAATGAGCAATTTGTCATTTTTGACAATGAGTAGTCTGCGTCATGGAAATGGATGTCGCCTTTTGTGTGAGCATTGGAAACATCTTTTGGAGCAATACGATAGAACGATGCTTTGCTGATTGCACCGGCGAGCAGATCGCGCTGTGTTGCATACACGTTGCTATCCTTGTTCGCATTCTCATTCATAATGCCAACATCTTTGCGCAGGAACCGCTTAACGGCTTCGTTGGCATCAGTCGCTTTCGCCCTTTCTTTCATGCGTTTCATCCTGTATTCACTGTAAGCATCGAACACATCTTCCAGATGATAGTCCTCCAATAGTGTTGATTCCACGATTGATTGGATTTCCTCGATGTTCACACTGTGTTCATAGCGTCCACGGATTTTTGATGTCGCGCTCATGGCGATGCCATGGATGAGTTGTTTATCATCCGCATCCAATGATTCTCCGTTTTTGCGGCGGATGTCCTTGATTGCGCCTGTTACCGCGTTCTCAATGGCTTCCGGATCGAAATCAACTATCCTGCCGTCGCGTTTCTCAACTTTCAGTATGTCCTCAATGTTGTCATTGTATGCATTGTCCATGGTGTCCGTGATTCCTGCGCATGGTGTCAATACCGCTGTTCCTTCCATGTTTTTTCTGCTCCTTTACGATGTTTGTTTTGACTGTCGTATCATGGTATCTAACATGTTTTTCATGCTGTCCTGATGCAATGTTATCATCATCACATTAACTATGATTTATTTTTTTTAGTCGGACTATCATAATATCCGAACCACTAAATACGCCGTCCATTGGAATAATCGGACGGCACATGTAGTATGCATGAAAATGTTCACAATTTTTTCACATTTTACATTCCATATAGTGTTTTCAGTTCGTTTTCGGATGGTTCCGGGAAGTCCAATGTGAACACGCCGCCAGTGTATTTAATGTTCAAACTGACACGTGAAACCATGAGGGAATCAAAACCGTTGACCTTTCCATCCTCCGCGTTCCAGTCAATGTTCTCATGGTTTCGCGCGAGCATTGTACTCATGCTGATAGGCGAGTGGAATTCAATCGGCATCGCGAATAACGTTGCATACATGTTCTCATCACTGCATGTTGACAGACTGACCGCATCTGCTGGTGTCATGCCGTCAATGGCCATTGATACGACATCATTAATTGAACCGTCAGGTTTACGATAATTGACCATGATGGCGGCTGTCCTCATGTCATCGGATGTCAGCCTGAATTTTCTGTTATTGAATCTCATGTGAACATGATATCAGCATGAATCCATGGAACGCGGATTTCGATTCTGACGGCGATTTTCATCATTTCACGAGCAACATATCGAAAACCGTGTTTTTATCGTTTTGAATTAAAACCGCCGTCCACGGAGCCCAGAATATTCTGCTCTGTGGACGGCATCGAAATTCAGCGTTTTAACATTGCTGGAATCCGTATGAAAATCATATGTTTTTTGATATGCCGGTTTTTATTGTATTCATGTAATCCGAAATATGTTTTCATTCCATTAATTGCATGCATTGGTTTCAAGCATTGTTTTCATGTGTCCCCCCCCCTCACATATTCAATTTCAATCGGATAACCATCAGGAATGAGTCCAATGTGTTCAATGAGCCATATTACAGAACATTCTGGTGCTCATATGCATTATATTCATAATGGAACCCGTGTCATCATGCATTATCAATCTCGCATGCATATGATGACGGCCTCGAACATATTATCTTAGTGACTTCGTTTGAATGACGCAGGAATGAATGAGCATAATCCATCATGTCGGAATCATCATAACGAATTTCAACAGGCGTATTGGCGTAAGTATTCATCACATGGATGATAACATTGACCGCATCATTCACGTTTTATGTTCACGGTGAATACATGTGAATCGGGATGGCCTTCCCTGTGATCATAAGCGCGTTCAATCAAGCCTTTCAATACTATCCTATCACTAATCATGTTCACAATGATAGTATGAAAATCATTGAATCCATGAGAACATACGATTACCGGACGTGCCGACACGCAGATAACCTTCCAGCATCATAATCTGATTATTAGTGAGTCCACATGCATCCATGCTCCCATAATGAGTTCCGAGCAACCTGTCAGCACCCTGCCGGATGAGCGATGAATTCCTCACATGATTTAATGAACCGGGTTGTGACCAGCATACACTGGCTCCGGTAGGTTCAAGTTCAATGAAACCACATGAACGCATGAAAGAATTCCGCATGGTCGAATGATCGAAATCCACATAGGAAATAACAGATGATGGATGCATGTCAGCATTGAATGCATTGAACAGTTTCACTGCCGCTCCACGAATAATCAAATCCCTGCGAACCGCATAACGCAGCCATTCCCATTCATAATTCGCATTATAACGCGGTTTGCCGAAAGAAGCGACGGCAATGATTTCACCTGCATGCATGAGAGCATAACAAGCGGATTGACCACGAACATCACCTTGCACATGATTCTCACGCAGGAACGCATTGATATCACGGGATTCAACTTTCACCACATTGCAATCATGTGCGGATAGTTTACATGTGATCGGCATGATATGCGATGCAACCAGCCCACGCATGGTTTCATAGGAATCCCAATCATAGAACTGCAGATATGGTGTATTCAATGAATCCAAAGCGCTCATAGCCCTCTGATAATGATAATCCCGTGATACCGGCTTATGCTCACCGCAGGGTTGTGTGCATGAGTTCAGAATGCATTGGAACGGGACATCCATGTTATGAGTAATGGTCGGGTTGATGTCAATGATAACATGCCGGTCATTAAGAATGCATTCAATGTCCGCGTTCATTCCGTTCCCGATTGATGGTTCAAAATGAATGTCGCAATTTAAATCATTATTAAGTTTCTCAGCGATATCCCGGTTCAGTTTGCTTATCCTATGATGCGACATGTAATCAGGATCATTCGCCGCCCGCTCCGCTATCGTCTCTGATTTCCTCTGTTGGATTTCCGGAACCTTGCTTACATTGTCCACACCGTACTCATCAATGAGCGTTTCACGGATGCGCGCTTGTATTTCAGGTGATGAGAACGGATTCTCAACGCCGTACCTGTCAATCATCGTAGCGTTTATCTTATCCTTGACTTCCGGTGCCTGCAATGACCAGTCCACGCCGTATTTCTCGCGGTTGGTCGCCATTGCCTTCTCCTTGTATTCATCAGTCTGCGTATACCAGTCCACGCCGTATTTCTCCTGATTTTGCTTACGTAGATTTTCACGGAACTCTTCTGACTGCATTGGATGTTCAACGCCATATTTCTGTTTGCATGCCGACAATGCAGCCGCGCGAACAGCTGGAATATCCAATACGCTATCAACGCCATATTCTTTTTTCACAGTATCATGAATCTTATTTTTCACTTCCTGTGATTGCATAGGATAATCAGTGCCGTAATGCTCACGTGATGTTGCTTTCTTCTTCTCCTTGACATCATCCAATTGGCTTACATTATCGACATCATACTTGTCTTTTATCAGCTTCTTGAAATTCTCGGTGCCGAACTGATAATTCTTATCCGGATTCTCCTCAAATGTTTTCTTGATTTTAGTTTTCACCTCATCAGACTGGAATGGATTATCAACACCATATTTTTCCTGCGAATTCCTGCGGCGTGCTTTTTTATCCTTGCCACCGGCATGGGATAAAGTCGCCGCGCATTTAGTCGAACAAGTCCGGACAGCCGCTTTCCTGCCATTGGATGTGTCAACAATGAAATCATGACCGCATGCAACACAATTGCGATGATGCTCCTTAGAACAGAATTTCTGCTGCGCGTATGTAGCCTCAAAATGCTCACCGCATATCACGCATGTCTTATCATAGGTCTTCCTGTTTTTCGCGCGCGCTTGACGGACGCATTCTTTTGAACAACATACCTCATGTCCTTTCGGTGTGAACAGTTTACCGCAATTCTTGCATTTCTTCTGTTTCTTAGCCATGATTATAATAGTCTTTTTCTATCCGAATTCGTTATTTGCTTACATTTACAATGATATCATTTAAATGTAAACAGGATGATTTTAAGCATATTGTCTTAATTTTTTATATGAAAAACAACCATCAGAATTTCCATTATCCGATGGTTGTTTTTCATTCTATTGCATTCATGCATACATCATGCGTTCATCGTCCGAACAATTGATGAGCGCCGGGTGTTATCGTATCGGCAAGCCTGGTTATGGTATATAATGTCGCATCCCATATCCAGCTGACAACACCGAACGGATCCCATCCGAACACACGCAGCACGGCAATCAGCACGGCTGCGCTGATGATGAAAATGAGCAGCCCCTTGAAAAACTTTCCAATCATGACAGATACCTCACATTAAAACGATTAACCTTATAATACATTATATCTATCAGTCGTATGGGATCAGTCCACAAGTTCCTCCATGTCCTCATCCCAGTCATTACGAGGATCGTGCTTGATACCGGCCTCGCCTTTCAGTACAGGCTTGTCAAAGCCGGATGAATCACCTGATGACTGCAATGCCTGCACTGCCTCCGCGTGAGCCGCAGCTTGCTGTTCGCGTGCGGCGGCGATGGCTTCAATGTCATCATTGTTATCATCCAATGTCATGTTCTGCAAACCGGCGACATCAGCTGAATTTGTATTCACTGATGGTCCTGTGGACAATGGCGTCAAATCAGGGTTCAATCCTTTCTTGGCAAGCCAATCGACCATCCATGTGTAATCCTTCGTGAAATACACTTGAATGCGCTGCGGTTTCTGTCCGACATTCATGACAGCCGCACGGCCTTTTGGTGCCGCAGGTGTTTGTGTTCCTGTTCCATCATCGAACAACATGCTGGATGCAGTTGATGTCAAATGTCCACAGCCCGCCCTGAACATAAGATTTTCCTTTAATTCTCCGGGCACTAGTTTCGCGTCTGGTCGCTGCGTGGCGATTAGCAAATGGACGCCCGCAGCACGTCCCAGTCGGGCTATGGATCCAATGATTGACTGAGCCTGTCCTTTCAGCTCCATTTCCTTTTTTGCTTCATCGCTTCCCTTGCCGCCGCTCATGTCCAACAATTGTCCACATTCGTCCACCATGATGAGCAATGCGGGTCCGTGGTTCGGCAGATCCGCGAAATTGTTCACGCCTGCCTTCTGCATCTGATCGTAACGGCTCATCATCTGGTCATTGCCGAATTTCAGTATTTCAACTGCGTCCTCCAGTGTCGTTGCGATTCCGAGCACGGTATCCGAGAAAATCGTATACGGCGAAAGCTCCACGCGCTTCAAATCGATGCCGAGGAATTTGATATCTTTGCTGGCCGCTATGCAATGAAACACGCAAAGACGTTGAAGAACCGATTTACCGCCGCCCGTATTATGCGTCAAAACATTACCATTGACCGCATACAGATGGTCGCATGCATCCACTTTAATGCATCGCACGGGTTCTTTTTCTGTTTCCGTGCTGTTTTTGATGCGATACCATCCGCCTTTCGCACCGGGAATGAGGAAATTGTCAATACCTGCATTCAGAATGTCCTCATATGTAAGATTTTTTATTTCATTGTCGCGTTTATCCTTGACCGTCCAGATGTGCCTTCCGTCGCATTTGACTTTCATTGTGTTCATTGTATCCATGTTCATTGAATATCATGTGTTTTTCATGGTTTTCCGTCCTGTTTGAACCGACGAATGGTATCATTTGCATATATGGCTAAACATTTGAATATTATGATGATTTCGGATGAGAGTCTCATGATGTTGTTTGATGCGTCGTTGAATCCGGGTGTGAATCCTGATTCAATCGCGGCTGGTTCCGCTAAAAAGTTAAATTGGCGTTGCATTCATGATAACAGGCATGTGTTCAGCATGTCGCCGTCGAATCTTGTTAATCAGGGATATCGTTGCCCTGCTTGTCTGGGAAACATTTGCATCACAGGCGTGAATGATATTGCGACTGAGCATCCGCGTTTGGCGCGGTTGTTTGATTCCAATGCGAACAATGTGAAGCCATCAATGATCACATCGCATGGACGCGCTGCCGCAATCCGTGATGAGCATGGCAGGAAAATTAACCCGTCATGGATTTGCCGTAACGGGCATTCTTTCAAACGTGCGTTGAAAGACATGGTTTCATTGGATGATTCAGGGAAACTCATGGAGTTTGATGGTTGCCAGTATTGTTCAGGCAGGAAGGTTCTTGCGGGTTTCAATGATGTCGCCACGATGCATCCTGAATTAGTGCCTTATTGGTCGCCTGCGAATAAGTTGGAACCGACTGATGTTACCAGTGGTTCCAATGAACACGTAATATTGCGTTGTCCGAAAGATGGTCATGAATGGACTATGACTGTAAATCGTGCATGCATTAAAGGTTTCACTTGCGCTGATTGTGCTGGGAAAGTGTTGCATCCTGGTGTTAATGATGTGGCGACATTGTGTCCATGGCTTGTGAAACAATGGTCGCCATCAAATGACAAATCGCCATCTGAGGTTCGTGCGAATGACAGTACGTATATCGCGGATTGGATTTGCGATGAATGTGGTTACGAATGGCGTGTGAAGGTGTCATCACGATGCTATTTCAATTCCGGTTGTCCTGCTTGTTCGGTATTCAATGCAACGGCTAATAAGAATAATTCATTGGCGGCGAAACGGCCTGATATTGCGAGATTCTTCGATCCTGAGTTGAACAATGGCGTGACAGCGGATGAAATCAGGGCTGGTTCCAGCAGAATATTCAATTGGCGTTGTCCGAATTATCCTGATCATGTTTTCACCATGAGCGTATATGCGCGCTGTAAGATGAAAGGCAATTGCGTGTATTGTTCGAATGATCGTGTTCTCATTGGGTTCAATGACCTTGCCACGACGCATCCGGGATTATGCTTGGATTGGTCGCCATTGAACACATTGAATCCAACTGATGTTGTCGCTGGTTCTGATATCACTGTGAAATGGAGTTGCCATGTTTGCGGATGGGATTGGGAAACACCTGTGTATAAACGGGCGACGGCAGGGCATGGCTGTCCGAATTGCGCTCGAATATTGTTGAATTCGGGTTCGAGTAATTTTGAACGTGAAATCCATGATTTCATGCAATCATTGCGTCCGGACATTGGTTTCATTTCGAATGACAGGAAAGTGCTGAACGGCAGGGAATTGGATGTGTATGCTCCGGATTTGCATATCGCATTGGAATTCAACGGTTTGAAATGGCATTCATTGGATGCATTGCAATCAAGGACTTCGGATGCGTTCAATTATCATCAGTGTAAAACAAGGGATTGTCTGGACGCTGGCATCATGCTTGTTATGTTGTATGAACCGGATTGGTTGTCACATAGGGAGATAACAATGGATTGGCTTCGGCGCTGGTTGGATGTGCCCGCTGCGAATGCCATGGATGCATCATGTTTGCATGTGAAATCATTGAATGCGGGCGATGATGGTTGGAATGATGCGGTTTCATGGTTGTCCGGGAATTCAATTCATCAGCGGATTGGTTCACGGACGGTCATGCTCATTGATGATGATTCATGCATCCATGCGTGCATGATGCTGGATGGGAATGTCATTATCGGTTATGCGGAACGGTTGGATGAGAATGTGAATAATGGTTTCAATATGCTTGCGTCCTATGCGGGTGCCGTGTCCATGCGTTCAATGTTACCGCCGTTGTCCTGTATGCATGTCGATTCGGTTGCGTTGGATGGGTCTCCGGTTGCGTATGAGGTTCACGGGAAATCATTGGAACGTGTTGATTGCATTGATGGCAGGGATTCAGTGAATATTATCATTGGTTCCGGTGATTATATGTTCCGGTTATGATTCGGATGCGATATAATTGATTATATGGATACATATTATGATATTGTTAAGAGCGTCATTGAGTCAACTGGCGTTGATTATGTTGAGAATGACAAGTCTGTGTGGCTTGACGGGTTGGATTTCGCTGTTCCTTCCCGGAAACTTGCGATTAAGATTAATCGTGTAAGCGTTGAGAACAATGATGTTACTGCAACCGTTCCTATCCGTGAGCGCGGTTATCATAAGAAAATGCATGATACGGTTGAGAAGGCCGGATGGGAATTGTTGTCATTGGATGACAGGCAGCTTGTTGATCCGAGCTGGTCGAACATCACGAAACCGTTTATTCTGATGAAAATCGCCGGAACAGCCGAGCATGTGATTTATGGGCGTGATGTTTCCATTATGCACGCTGAGGTTTCGGCTGATTTGCGTTATGCGAATGATTTCCTGAAAAGGTATCATTTCGCGGGGCATGCATCCGCACAGGATACTTTCCTTATTCGTTGTGAGAATCCGCGTAATGGAGTGCATGTCGGTGATGTCGTTGGCGTGTTCTCATTGCGTAATGTCCGTAATAAACCGGACATGATTGAAATCGCGCGTGTCGCATGGCGTCCTGGTTATCAGGTTCGTTATGGCTTGTCGAAAATCATCGATGTGATTAAAGAGACTCATCCTGAACGTCATCGTATTCTTTCATTCAGCGATAACCGAATGGGTAACGGTCAGTCATATGGCAAGGCTGGCTTCCGTTATGATGGGGATACTTCCCCTTCCCTGTGGTTCATTAATCCGGATGATCCGAATGATTCCTATTCATGGCAGGTTGCGACAAGCTGGGGCGCGAAACAGGGCGTGATTGCGAAATCATTCGAGAAGCATGGTTTGACCGTCCCGCCGAACTGCACGAATCAGAAGGCACGTGAAATCGTTGAAACCACTCTTCCGCATCGTCATGATGGAGGCAATGGTTACAGGTCATATGTTGATTGCGCGAATAAACGATGGCTATTGGATTATGACATGAGCGCAGATAAGAAATAATGTTATCATTTGTTCACATTTACGGACAAAAAGATGGTTGAAAATCCATGGGAATGTTTGATTATGTTCCCATGGATTTTGCATGTTTGATAATCGTAATCATTGTGGTTTGACGATTCATCATTATGACGCAATCAGGATTTGATGATAATGATGTCGAACCAGGGTTCCGAAAGAATATATGAAATTTCGTAGCGGTGATTATGCCAGCATGGGATTCAATCTATTTTTTATCATCTAATCATTCATCAACCGGTTCCAATTCCAGTTCATAAAGATGTTCAGGGTTCATTATCCGTGAAACGCCTGTAACCGTCGTGTAAGCGCCGTTTGAACCGAGAATGCGTTCTCCTTCATGTATGTCCATTAACGTCGTTTGTGAGCCATCCTCGCGCGTTATAACGGTATCCAAAGCGAGAGGCGAACCGCAATTATGCGTCGGAATGCCATGATGACATGCGTTCAACTTGTTCACAGTGGTTTCGGCATCATGAGTCGCTGCAATCAGGAACGTGTGCGTCGGATCATCCACGCGAATGCATTTCACTGGTTCCGGTGTCATGAATGCAATTGAATACACCTGCCAGTTAATGAGTAGTTCGCCATCATGCACAGGTGATAATACAGGACGTATTCCATGTTGAACAAGTTCATACATTTCCATGCTTGTCATTTCCTTGACCGGTTCGCCGGTGTCATAATCGCCTGACTGCATTGCATGCGCTGTCGCGTTCACATCGACAGGCCAGATATGTTCCGATGCTGCTTTCACAGTATGCATCCTGTCTTTGTCATCGTTGCGATCAATGAAAACAATGCGGAACATTTCATCCGGCGTATGTGTTTCCGTGAGTCCGGTGATTGTTGTTTCAACTCCCATTTCCGATAGCACGACATCATCTTTCCGTAATGCGTCCATTCTGACTGCATTGTATTCATCAACGGCGTTCTTGTTCTTACGCCAGATGAGAGTGTCAACCGATAATGGAACCAACGCCATCGGGGTGACTTTCAAATCCCAGTATGCTTCGCCGGAAACGGTTCGCCCGAGTTTGATTTGATTCCATGGGCCTTTATCGAAATCAACTGGTAATGATGCCATTGTCGGTAATGGCGGCACTGTTCTCAGATAAGCGGTATGACCGGGGAAATCCCATCCGCTTATTGTTTTCATTTGACCTGGATGTTTCTTATCCGGGACATCTCTTTCCGCGACCCATTCCGTTACATGCCCGAACGCCTCATTCAAATGCATGAGCGTATCATCGGTTCCCGCTTCACGGAATGTAGCCGGGAATGTAACCTGCATGTCCAATGGCGTTGTTCTGAATTCAGCGATGCGTGGTTGTTTCACATGTCCGCGTTTATCAGGTTTCGGAATGTCCTTTTCAAATTCTTCCAGTTCACCATCCTCCATGGCTTTCGTGCGTCCATCAGCGATTAACTGCGGCTCCTCTGATGTTGTCCATTGCCCTATTTTAATGATTTCACGTGGATTCATGTTCGCGTCAGTTCCCATGTGCGCTTTCACGACAGTGAAAATCGTGTCATAAATATCCTTCTCCGCTTTTATTCTTGCTGAACCCTGCTGAGCCGCGACAACAGCCCATGACATTCCAATGAGAATGCCAATCACTGTCAATGCGGTTTGGCTGGTGTTAATTCCCATGATTCCGATAATGGATCCAATTGCAATCAGGATTACATACAGTTTCCGCCATGTCATCGCGGCAGGACCTGGGTCAACGGCGATTCCCCATTTGTTTCGTTTCTCCTGCTTTTTTGAAATCAATCTGGTGTCAGTTAATGCCTGTTTGATTTTCAATGTGAATTCAGGGCGTTTTGGTTCGAATAAGTCAGTTGATTTCAAACCTTTCGCACGACGTTTTTTCGGATCATTGAATGATGACTGTCGAATCATGTCGATTATCCATAGGACTAATTCTGCAAGGATAAGCGGTCCTATAGAACACGCGGCTATAACGCCTATTATCGTCATCATGAATTCATTCCTTTCCGGATAGTTTTTCAGTTAACGTTCCCAGCCTGATACTGCCTTTAACATGCAGTTTTACACTATCATATGATATGAAATATCGTTTATTTTCATGTTCGCAATACATATAACGGCTATCCCTGCTGTTATTCAGGTTATCGCCGCGAACAAACAATGAATTCGCCGGTATTGTGAACTTATTGGATTCAATGTTTCCATTCATCCTATCGCATCCTCCGGTGTAACCGGTTTCATTATCTGCGAGAACGCCATTAACGCGGATTCTTCCATTCATGTCAATGCTTATTTCATCACCGGGGATTCCGATTACCCGTTTAATGAGATATTCATCATCGCCTGTCCATCCGTCATCATCATGGAAAACGATGATGTCATTGCGTCCAATGTCATCATGTGATGTGGAGCCATAAACAATATCACCATCATGCAATGCTGGCATCATGCTTTCACCGGATACATGAGCGAGATTATCCGTCATGCTTAAACCGGCACCGCAGCTTATGATTATCACTGTTATTATAAGTATTATGCTTATTGTTTTCTGTCTTATTGTCATGATTTCATGTCATCATCCCCGACTTTTTCAAATACGTTGAAACCGCTTGCACCGAGAAGTTCCACGTTGCTTGTCTGCATGAATGACCGTTCGCGTATTTTATCGCCCGGCATGCTTTCCAATAATAAATCCTGCTGATCACCTTTTGTCCATGTGAGTATGATTCCGGCGCTTGAATAAGCATTACGGACGATTTCAACGGTTTGTTTCAAATCCTCAACATCATAGGATGTTACAACCATGCGATACACGCCTTCCAGCCATGGATTGTCGTTCTTATTAGTGTAAGCCTCCAATTCCATTGCTTTCTGATAATCCTCCTGCAAATCCAATGAAATATTATGACCTCCTGATGCCGCGTTGCCGCCCTCATCTTCCAAATCCATTTTCTGATGGGTTACTTCCTTTTTCATTTTCTTATTCGGAATAAGATCGAACCTGCCATACATGTCAAATGGCAATCCCATTTTCTGCATCATGTAAATCCATGGCGTTCCACCTGGAACCTGCATGTTCTCAGGGAATTTGCTGAATGTCAATGTCGCCCTGTATCCAGTGAGTACATGACCCATCATTGGTTGTGAGATTTCCGTCCATAGTTTATTTTTGACGAGAATCCCGCCGAGTTCACGAACCATGTCTCCCTTACCCCATCTTCCATTCGCTGGAATATCAAGATACGGTGTCGGCATTGACGGATAGAACGTGCGTTTCATGACAAGCGCGATTTCCTCCGCTTCCGGGCGCGTCGCCATCATTTCGCTGCTATGGAAGAAATTATAATAATCCTCCTCCATTGCTTTCGCGTTTTTGATTTCCTTATCACTGATTGAATAATCATCGATACCAGCCGGAACGAAGATAATGTCCTTCACATATTGCAATGCCTGATCGAAACCGGCTTCCAGTTGACGCATGAATCCTTTCATGCTGACATCATGCCTGTCGGCCATTTTCACTCCGACGTAAATTTTACGGCTCATGTATTCACGTGATTTCAAATATTGGACTTGATTCGCGAAATATTTATTGAAACCGGGTTTCCTATCCCAGCTTTCCGTCGTGCGTAGGAATTGATCCTCCCAGTGATCAATGTCCACTGGCGTGTTCGTGATGATGAGATGCATTGGAATGCGTTCATCCTTATTCGCCATCATATCAGCGAATGCTTTCGTCATGTTATTAAGCATGTTCAATTTGGAACCGTCATCCATGAAATCATAGCTCTGTGTATTCACGGTGAAATACGCCCATATTTCATTTTTGCTGAATACAATGTTGTCAACGATGCCGCGCATCTGAATATCTAATTTCTCTGCCATAATAATGTAATATCAGTTTTCGCGTTCCATGATTTCCCTGAATTTTTCAGCATAGACACGGGTGTTATCCGATGATATCCGTGAATCCATTGCAGGCATGTGTTTGGCATGGAATGCAGCGGCTGTATCCATACGGCGTTTACTCTCCAATAATGTGATTTGATCCTCAAACAGGCCGTCAATGTCAACAACAGGCGCATAACCCTCAAACTGCCTCATCATTTCCGTCGCTGTCTGCAAACGGTTCAATGTCAATTCCGACAGGTTCAGATTATCATTTGCTATTTTTTCCTGAATTATCCTGTATCTTTTCGCCATTGGCAATCCAATCAATCGCGGACGCAATTCCTTCTGTTCGATTGCAAGTGCAAGAATGTAATCCTCCGGTTGCAGATCCTTCGCATTGCCATCAATGAACACATCCGATGGTTTACGGTTATTCTTATCTTTGCCATGCCATGCGCTGCGTTTCAATGATGATGAATCCGCGCCTGATTTCAATGACACGTACGCGATGAAATTATCCGCGAGAATCGGATCGCTGATGGTTTTATAAGCATCCATGCATTCATTTATGAATACACGGCGACCATTATCATCCGCGAGATTATGTTTACTTGCAAGCCAGTCAATGATATGATGATATAACGGATGCACGTTATCCAATTGTTTCAGCAGCGCCTGCGGATCATCACGATACATGTCGCTTGCGTCCTTATCACCGAGCGGAATCGTTGCATATGATTGCGCTTGAATCACAGGAACGGCCTTGAATGTTCTTAAAGCGGCTTTCTGACCTGCTTCATCCGCATCGAACATGAATACAATGCGTCCATCCGGTGTAACCATTCGACGCAGCAGATTAGCATGCTCCGTTGTGAACGCCGTCCCGCTTGATGCGACAGTGTTCAATTTACCGGCATGCTGGCATGCAATCACATCAAATTGTCCCTCAACGACATACACCGTCTTATCAACGTTTGCTTGTTTACGGGCGATATCCTCACAGAACAGGACATTGCTTTTATGGAATACAGGATTATCAGCGGAATTCACATATTTGCCTTTTGATTTATCATCATCATAAACAATGCGTCCAGTGAAACCAATCGGATTACCGCTCATGTCACGAATGACGAACATGAGACGTGCGCGCCATGGGAAATGCAATGAACCATCCTCCCATTTATGGGCGACACCCGATTCAATGAGTTGCTTTTCAGTGAATCCTTTTTTCATGAGCGCATTGACGACATATTTATCATCCTCCGGTGCCCATCCGAACAAATCATGATTGCATGCGTTATCAACAGGAATGTTTCTTTTGGAAACCTGACGTTTCGCCGCATGATCATCAGGAAGGCGGTCATACAGGTTTTTCAATGCTTTCGATGTCAACAATAGGATTTCACGGATTATCTTACGGGGTGTCGCATCAGTGTCATAATCATCATTATGATAATCAATGTTAAGTTCCTCCGCAAGCATTTCCACGCCATCCATGAATGGAATTCCCTCTGTTTTCTCCATGAATGAGAAAATGTCAAATGATTCGCCGCAACCGAAACAATGACATGTTTGAATTCCTTCCGGTGGTGGAACCATGCATGATGGTGTTTTCTCAGAGTGGAACGGGCATAGCATTTTGAATCTGTTCGGACCGGATGGTTTCACATCATAACCGCGCCGTTCAAGGAACGTGAGCATCGGCATTCTCATTTTAATCTCATCAGCAACATTACGCAGCTTATCATTATTCACCATGCCAACAATGATATCATCATGAGCGCACAATTGGATGGTTCTTATTTGAGTCTTAATAATGTGCATGATGGCATTGCATCCAATGATTGAATTCTGTCATCAATAAACACAATAAGAATGTTTTAGAATCATATTATGTCAGTTAATCCAATCATCTTTCCATATGAATACAAGTGTTATTCCAATGTGTTCATATATTCAATGATATCAATAATTAATGATAATGGGAACAGAAATGTTGTTGATTCTGTTCCCATTATCATTAAAAATTAAATTTAATTATTCTTCTGTGTCATCATTTGATGACTTATTAATTGCCTTCAATGCATCATCATCACCGCGTTCCAATGCTGCTTGCAGGATAGTCTGCGTATCGGCGGAACCAGTACTGTTCAAGCATGCCAGCATGAGAGGTTCGTACTTGTCATACAGTCCGTTTTCATTCTCGCGCAGCATGGCAACGACTTTTGCTTTTCCTTGTGCAATTGTATCACCGGTTTCAGCATCCTTAATGAATGAACCTGATTTTTTCAGAATACCGAATTTAACACACAGATCGAAAAGTTCATTTATTTTATCAACGCCGATACCATTCATAATCCAGAATTCACCCTCACGCAAAGGCGGGGCAATTTTATTCTTCTTAACAACGACTTTCACTGGTGTTCCAATGAGTTCACCGGTTTTTGAATCTATTTCCGGCTTCTGACGCGACACGCGAATACGTTGAGATGCAAAATACTTGATGGCATTTCCACCCATAGTGATATTTGGATTGCCATACATTACACCGACATTAACTCTCTCTTGGTTAATGAGAATACATGTGGTTCCTGTTTTAGCAAGAGGCGATAGAATGCGTGTCATCATCCTTCCGACGAGTCTTGCCCTCAAACCAATCTGGTCCTTGTCAATTTCTCCGGCGAGCTCTTTCTCTGAAATCAATGCCGCCACTGAATCCAATACGATTATGTCCACGACACCGGATAGAATGAATTTCTCCATTATTGTCGCGGCCTGTTCACCTGATGTCGGACGGCATACAATGAGTTTATCGATGTTCACGCCGAGTGTCGCGGCATAACGAGGATCAAGAGCCTGTTCCAAATCAATGAACACGGCATTGCCGCCATGTTTCTGGACATCCGCGATTGCATTCAATGCAAGTGATGTTTTACCTGACGCTTCCGGTCCATAGATTTCAATGATGCGTCCACGCGGGAAACCGCCTCCCAACATGGAATCCACAACCCATGAACCGGTTGAAATTGTTTCCACATCAATGTTTCCATTTGCAACCACAGCCGCGTCATCACCGAATTCCTTCTTGACATCCGCGACAATGGAATCGAATAGTTTCTGCCTGTCCGGTGTTGTTGCAGCAGTTGTTGATTTCTTAGCAACCATGAAATTTGACTCCTGTCCTGTTTCCTGTTTTGGTTTTTATTGATGTGTACAATGATATCAATTGCATTCATGAACGGGACGGGATAATATGAAAAGGAACCATGAATGATTTCTTTTCATTCATGGTTCCTTATCTTGCTTGCGTTACATGCATTCACTGCTGGTTTTCGCTGTTATTACGGCGATGCAGTGCATGTTCGAGCTGTTCGGTTTTCTTAACCAGCTCCTCATATTTCGCCTGACGGCGCTTCTTAGCCGCGATGCGGCGTTTAGCCATTCCGGATGATTTGCTCACTTGGTTTCACCTCCTTTGCGTTCCTCCGCGATTTCAGCGAGACGGGCACGCAGTTTGGCTTCTTCCGTGTCCAGTTTCGCCTGACGCTCCATTTCTGCAAGGACAGCAGCGTCATCAGCCGCAGTATCCTTATCTTCCTCATTGGAAGCATTCTTGTATTCATTGTATTTACGCTGGAATTCATCTGATTTCGCGGAAGCGTATTTTGATGCGTCATCAGCGGCTTTGCTTAAAGCATCAATTGCCTTGCCCGCACCGGTTTTCGCAGCTTCGAAAGTTTCAGTTGCAAGTCCCTGTACTCCACCATGCTTCTCAACTTCATCGGTTATTGCCTTGCCGATGGTTTTCAGCGAATCTGCCAATGATGGTTTGTTATCTGCCATTTTATTTCAACTCCTTTAATGTTTCCATGTTGTCATATTCTATTATATCTCATTATCTATCCGCATGGGAATTTCATTTGGAAATTTGCTTCTTCTCAGCATCTGCCGCTTCTCCCATGAGAGCATTGATTATGCGTTCATTGCGATCACGGACAGACTGATCTATTATAACCACGCCAGTTGCAACTGCCTGTTCAACCTCAGCGCGTTTACGTGTTCCTTCCTCAATGGCCGCAATGACTTCATTATTCTGTGCGACAAGCGATTTCGCGGTTGCAATGATTTCCTCAGCGCTTGTTGATGGTGATTCCGCTATGTTCATGACATAACGAGTATTTTCCATTGCGGCATGGTTCAAATGAGCGCGGGCTGTCCGTTTCGCGTTCTGAACGGCTTCAATGGTTTCAGCTGAGCGTTTCGCATCCATTGTCGCCGCTATCTGCACTATCACTTTTTTCATTTCCGGGATGACATTATTAATTGTGTCATGCGATTTCTGCTTCACTCCCTGTGAAATGGCTATGATGTTCCGGATTTGAGCGTTCGTCGCATGAGCATCAAACAGTTTAGTAACATATTCAGTGTGTTTAATGTCCAAATCATGAATGACAACAGCGAGCGCGGCGCGTTCATCATCAATCACATGCCAGTTCGGATCGCTGATGTCAGTTTCTTTTAGTTTCTTTTCAAGTTCATGAGCGCGGTTCGCGGCTTCATCGCGAATGCTTTCAACGCTTGCAGTTAATGTAATCAGATGATCGATTGCCTGATTGTTCGCGTCAATCAGCTGTTGTCCCCATTCAATGTTTTGGGATAACGCCGCGTTATTACTGGATAGTTTCGCTTTCACATAATCAAACCTGTCCAATAATGGTTTAGCATCGAAGGATTCGCGTTTGAATGTTTCAATTTTTTCACGGAACCATCGTTTCAGTTTGGTTTCGTTCTCCTGAACAAGATCGAATGATGTGTTTTTCTCATATTTTGTGACGGATTCATCAAAATCACCTGTCATGTCCCGAATCATTTTATTGATTTCAGGATAATCAATTTCCTTTGATACCTGTTCCAGTTGACGGTCAACCACACGGTTCACCTGCTGGATTATCTTATCACCGAAATGATTGATTCGGTTCTCATTTTTCAGGAAATTATCCAATAACACCGGGGCTTTTGAAACAAGATCGCTTTTCTTATCATCATCCATCCTGTCAAGGAACCTGATTGCGTTCGCGTTCTCATCGTTCACATTCTCTGGTTTTTCAATGTCAGTGTTGGATTCAGTTGGAACCAATGCGGAGGCATCCGGTTTCACCGGTTCCGTTATATCACCGATGTTCAGCATTGCGCTGATGTCATCGCTGGTTTCATTCTTATCAATAGCGTCGCTCATTCATACCTGCCATGTTCGTTTTGTTCTTGATTACAATGATAGCATATGTTTTCATGACTGTCAAATCTCATATCGCATAAGCGCTGATTTCACCGTATGCGCGTATTCCGACATATAATGCCGTCGCGGCGTATAACAACATGAGGTCATCAATCAAATCAATCCATTCTGATTTCAATTCAGTGTCACGTCCTGCTTCCCATCGTATTCCCATGACGTTCCTGTTGTTCATGTTCAGGATGAGAGCATCATTCCAATCATCATCCGTTGCTGCTTTCATGTCCTCATTTGAACCATAAACGGAACGCAGAATTATCATTTTCTCCGATAGGACATCATCATGTTTATGCAGCCATTCGCGTTCAATGTCGTCATAAGCGTCAATGAACGGATGTAATTCAATGTAACCATCGAATTTAGCCGGGTCAGGATGATGCTGTTTTATGGTTTCATCAACCTTATTGAACCATTCAAGCATGTATTCCTCATTCATGTATTTTTTAATGACTGAACCGCATATTTCCTGAATGGTTTCCGGCGCGGTGAAATCATATGTTAACCTGTTCGCGTCCTGATTATAATTCTCCTCCCCTCCAAGAGCAAGGAAAATCTCCAATGCTGATGTTTTAGTCGGATAAACGCTGAGTCGCAATGCAACGCTTGTTTTAGCCATGTTATAAAAAGTCCTTACATTAAAATACGGTTTCTATTATTGATAAGATATATCAGTCAGGATCCTATGACTTCCGATATCGTGTGTTCAGTGCGTTCAATAGCTCCGGATGGAAGATAATCCCTTCCCATTCCTGCGAGAATCCAATTTTCCATTAATTGTGTTTCACTGTCGGGCAAGGCGGTGATTATATCCTGAATGGTTTCACTATTGTTAATGAGTTCAATGCTTTTTTTGGATTTCGGGCCATAACCGCGTATTCCCTTATATCCATCCGCTGAATCCCCTTGTAATGCGAGTTGCAATCGTATTTTTGATGGCGGGACGAGTTTCGTTTCCAATACTGTTTGTTCAGTGAAACGTATTTCATCCTTGCCTTTTCTGCGTATTGCATATATTCCCTGTGAATCGTTCACACATTGCAATAAATCCTTATCCGCGCTCCATATTGCAGTCATGAGTCCATCCTGAGAAGCATGGTTCAATCCTATCATTTCCGATGCGTAAGCGATGATGTCATCGGCTTCCGCTCCGGGATATGCAATAACATTGTTTCCATTTGAATACATTTGCTGGCACCATGCCTGAATCCACATGGCTTTCAATGTCGCCGTTTCATCAACGCCTATTTTCGGGCGTGTTCCCTTGTATTCATCATCCATTTTCCTTCGATTCACTTTCGCATCGAATGGAGTGAAATCATTACGCGGTTCATCAAACACATATACCGGTGTGACTTTATTATATAGTTCATTCATTATGCGCATGCGTTTATTCACCATTCTGTCAGCCATGCGTGTATCGGTTGTTTTCAATATGTCCAATGGGATTACGCTTGCCGCTCTGAACGCGATGTTGTTCCCATCAATAAGTAAAATCGCATCAGTCATGTAATCAATGATATCAATGAACGCATGATGAGCGAAAATAATGCATTTCGATTCTGACGGTGATTTTCATCATTTCATGAGCAACATATCGAAAACCGTGTTTTTATCGTTTTGAATTATAATCGTCGTCCACAGAGCCCAGAATATTCCGCTCTGTGGACGGCATCGAAATCCACGAAAACAGCATGATGAAAAATATTATCAAATAATTCTGTTTTTAAAGTAATTCTAATTCTAAATAAAAAATGTCCACAATTGTGGACATTTGAACGCATTGATGATTATAATAGTTTCTTGCCGCGTTCACGTAGCGCATTCTGGAATTTTTGCGCATGTTCATCGGAACCGAGTTCAATGTAGTTGCCGACGCCATAGAAGCTATCCTGAACATACACTCTCAATTGTCCAGAATCATCCAATGGATTCCGGTCAAGATCATCACGGATGGATTCAGGTAATTGTTCCCATGGCGCACCATGAATCAGTTTCCTGACTCCTTTAACGGTTCTCACAACAGCAGGGCCTTCCGGCAGTCCTTTCGGATAACCATTGCTCACATCATATACCGGTGCTTCCGGTTCATGTTGTACGCGTGCGGGTTTACGTGGAGTCAATGCATTCATGCTATCATTGTTCTGCACTGGTGGTTGAACAGGTTCCTGCGCTGGAACGTTACGACGTGCGCGTGGCATTGAACGACGGGGATGATTTGATGGTAACGGCATTATAGTTTGATTCCTTTCGGATTGATTACGAATTTATGCTCAACTGGTTTCGTTTGAATGTTAAGGACAGCCGGGATGGACCATTCAGGTGGCATGTTATTGGTTTTGCAGTATTTATATATTTCCTCAACGCATCCTGTTTTAGCCTCAGAATCATATTCAGGTAACGCGGCGATTATCTCCGATACTGTTTCCATGTCATCAGGATGATTGCCAATGAGCAGCAATGATTCCATTCCGACAAGCCAGCTTGAACGGCGTATTGCATCGCGGATTGCTTTCCGGCTGTTTGTTTTACGGATTGCCTTGCGTATCACATCCGATAACATGATGGCATTGTTTTCAATGCCGTTCAATGAATCCCAGTATTGCTCATTGTTATGTTCAATGATGTTCAAAAGTTCGCCGGGGCGCGAATCAATAGTCCTTCTGTTTCCCATAATATTTTAATATCTTATATGAACAACCATAGGAACATTGTTATGAAAAACGGTATTGTTATTGCCGGTCCAAGCGGAATGCGTTGTTTACGCATGGAATCAGTGTGTTCAGCGAGTATTCGCTGAGCGCCGAAAGTGGTTTCCTCCGTCATTTTCACCTCACCGTTCCGTCCATATTTCACGTTAGTTCCTGAATAGGCGAAGAACCATACCGTGATTCCGAATCCAATGAGAATAAAACCGATTATCGGCCAAATGATTGCATATGTGAACAATGGAAACGCAGTTCCTATCATGACTGCAAGCGCACGGCTATCCGATGCTCCCATTGGAATTAGTTTCCTATATTCACGCTCAGGTTCATTCTTACCGGTTTTCTCATTTTTCCGCATTATGAATTTGCCGTTCTTATCTTTTTTCTTATGTGGAATTGCAAGATATGGAATGAGAAGACAGAATATTGTCAGAATGGCTTCCACGAGAGCGAAAACCCATGCGCCATTCATGCTGGCAAGACAATATGCTATTCCGAGCGCCAATTGGATGATGTATAATGGCCGCATCATATGCCGATCGATTTTCGTGGTATTCCAATCAGTTAAAGTGCAGCTGACAGTGCAATAACCTATTATGCTGAAACATTCCGCGACATACGCCTCGAACCATATGTTAATGTTAGCGGCTGCTGGTGTGAGAATCTGATATGCCGCCGCAGCGCCACCGCATGCGATGCCGATGAGTGACGCGTAAATATTCATTCGAGTCCAATTCGGATGAGTCATTTCAGCATGCCATGCCGGTTTGCGAACCATTGCGTAAACGAAAGCAAGAACAGGTATTATAATTCCTGCGGTTATGATTATCATTGAATTCATGAAAACATTGACTCCATTTCTTCTTAATTTTTAATGTTGGAAAACAGGAAGAATCTGTTTGTTTCCTTTATCATCTTCAACTTCAACTGAAATATCCTGATAATCGCCTTTTGAAACTTTCATGTAATAATGATCGCCATCAAAATATGAATCTTTCATTACCGCCGCAGCAACAATGTCATCCATTAGTGGTTTGTCGCGTTTCAGTATTTCCGTTTTTATGATTCCGGTGTCAAGTGTCATAGGTGGAACGGTATAAGGTTCGAGATAATAATAAATGTAATCAGGATGCATGGTTTCAAAAACCGTTCCTGCGATTTCCTCCATTGCAAGTTTCCATTTCATTGCGCTGTCAGCAGGGAGGAACGGGTTCGAGGCATCAATCCTGCTTATTAAAGCATTCATCATAGTTTTCGTCCTTATGATTCCAACGCCGTCAATGACATCACCATCATTCACCATTGACACGCTGATTTTGTTCTTGTCAATGTATACGAGAGCTATCCGTGAATCAACCGCCCATCTGTCCATACCTTTTTTACTGGACATGGCCAAACCGAGTTTATTCCATTGCGCGTAAGCAAGCATATCCACGATTGATGACACGCTCAGATTCCGTTTTTTACGTAAAGTGAAATATTTTGAGAATTCATATAATTTATCCTCATAAATAAATGAATCATGAACCGGTTCATTCACAATGAAATGCAGTTTCAGTCCGTTCATGATTCCGGTCTCATTACAGAATGAATCAATGCCGTTCATTATGCTTTCACGGTCATAACCGGTTATCGGATATGATTTGCGAGTGATTATGTTCATTGTTTTCATGTCCGCAAGAGCGCAATCCATTGTTGAATCAGTGAGCATGAAAACACTGGTATTCAGCAACCTGTTATTATAAGCCAAAAAACCGCATCCTTTCTCAGATTACGAACGCTATGATGATAACAGCGATGATGCCAATCAATCCCAGTGCTTTACCTATCATTCCCAGTGGATTATCCTCAAATGCCTCCTTGATTTTACGTTTCCAATTCTTACGGCTCCAATGTTCGCGTTTCGGTTTCCCGTCAATCGGAACCGAATTATACGCACGTCGGACACGTTCCAATGCCGGGGCAAGCTGATTTACTTCCTCCCTGCCGAGGAAAACAGTGAATGGTTCCATCCCAGGACGCCTGAAAACAAGTTTCGGTGGATTATCATTCAAATATAATGCTGAATGCTGCTTGCCATTATCCTTGATGAGTCCTTCTATCTGCCATAGGAACAGATTATCATTGCGCTTCACAGCTCCCATTGTCGCCTCATCCAATATGACGGAACCAATCATGTGCTCATTGCCGTCAATGGATGTATCTGAATCAGAATAATCATTATCATCAGCGATATCAATGTCATTATCATTTGAATCCATGTCATCAGGGTCATCAAATGAAATGGATTCATCATAATGAATCACAGGTTTAGTTGGTTCAACATCATTACGGGCATCCTCAATAAGCTTATCGACATTGAACGGTTCGCTCACATGATAATCATCCAATAGGTTTTTCTCCATATGACAATTCCCTTCATTAGTTAATCTTATTTCCGTTCGCATCGCATGCATATTGGCCTGTGGTCTCATCAATGCAATCATCGCCTGCGTTATCATTGCTTATTGTCGGTTTATCGGAACCTGATTGCGATTTCGCATCCTCATCAGCGAGATTCTTACCGTTGACTTCTTGATTATTCTCATCAGTTGGACTGATTAGCCTATCAGCTCCCTCATCTTTCGTAACCTTATCCGCGAGGACATTCACATAACCATCAGTATCCCATTTCTGCCCTTTAATGGATGCGAGTCTCCATTTGCCGTCATCCTGTTTTTCGACATTGAAATCAATGTCCTTGAACACATGCTCTTTTGACATTGAATCCCATCCGGCTGGCGTCATGGATACATCCGCCCCGCCATCCGGTTTTTTCACTTCCGTTGATGTCATTTTCTGATATAATCCGTTCTCCTCGCTTGTCCATGATGCGGTTACGGTCAATGATGGACGTGAATTACCATTAATGTAAAGTTGCGAATCTTTCGGATTGGAAACATCAACATCATTTGACAGGACAGTGTATGTCATCATTGCATCCAATTGAGTAGTGGATGGCGTTTCTGATTGCAATGGTGATTTATCCGACACATAATCGTAAACGCAGGTTTTACGCCTGTCCTGTCGTGATGTAGCATAATCAAACTGTTCATTTGGCAACGCTTCCGTTCCCATTGCATATTTATATGCGGCATCCTTGAATGAATCGGCATTATCCTTATTCACTTTCGCGGTGTTCAAACCCCAGGTTCCGCAATCAATGACGACATTGCCGACAAGCTGTTTGATTTGCTTAGCGTCATCATCCGTGATTACGAAAGCCGATGATTTCTGATTCTGTTCGGCTGGTTCACGATGTGTTCCTATGATAGCCATTCCAATTATTATGGTAATTATCAAGGCTCCGGCAATCCATGTGCGCGTGTCGGATAGAATGCTTTTCAGCTTATCGGCAGTGTTATCATTTGTATTCATGGTTACTATGTTATCCTTTTATTTCTTTCCCCGTTCAAAAGGATTAGTGTTGAACGCATCGAATATTCTCTTATCATATGAATCAATGTGGACACAGGCGACATTATTATTGAAATCCTTCATTATGCAATCACCCTTATCGAAATTAATCATTGACTGTGCGATGCCGACATCCTCCGGCAAATCGAATGATTCACGGACTTTCTCACCTTCCGCGATGGTTTTCACACGGAATGCGAATCGCGTTGAAATGCTGTTCTGTAATCCGAATTTGTCAATGTCATCAGCGTTCTGCGAAATGAGTACACATGCTGTGTTCAATGAACGTCCCAGACGGCATATTTCGGAAATCACCTGTCGTCCCATTTTAGTTGCAAGGACAGCCCAGCTTTCATCAATGATGACTGTTTTCGGCGGCGGGACACGTTTCTTGCCTTCCTCGTCATGTCCATCATCCACACCAATCATGATGTTACGGATATAGTTCGTAACAAGGAACATGATTCCCATTCCGAGCCTGTCGTTAATCTGATAATCCTTCTCATCCATGTTCGGATCAGGCATTTTCAAGCCGAGAAGGGTGATAATGGTTAATCCCTTACCCATTTTCATTGCACTACCCTCATAATGATCAAAACACAGACGTGAGAATTTCAATGGCTCAATCAGTTTCAATTGGTTGCCGAGAGCGTTAGCCTGCGGATCATTGCGGCGTGCAAGAAGCCTCTGCATGACGATTCTCAAACTTGGTTTTTTCAATTTAATGACATCCTCAATGATAGGCGTCAATGAGTTCCTCTGTTCGCTTGTTAACGTCCCGGCAAATGTTTCAATGAGCGACATGACAAGCAACTGCTGCTGAGCCGGTTCCTTCTCCAAACTGAACGGATCAAGAATACCTGGTTCAACTTTCGTATCATCAGCCAAATCCCATATGTTAATGTCTCCCAGGTCGGATTGCAGGTTAAGGATGTTAACGGAATCGGCTTTCGGGTCAAGATACACAGTTATTTTACCTGATAAGGTTGACTGATAAGCCATCATCATTGAGAAGAATGATTTACCGGAACCCGGTGAACCTGAAACATACACTCCAGGAGGGTTGGATGATGCTATACTTGTATGCAAATCAAAAAACACCGGTGTATGATAACCGAGAATGGTTTCACCGATATACGGACCCATCCATTTTGTAGGTTTCCTCATTATTTACTGCTCCTTGTGGTTTTCTTACGATTTTTGTTTTCAGTGCGGGCATGTGCTTTCGCTTCTTTCATCGGAAGTGGATTCCCATAATCATCAAGCCATGAATCACCGAGCCATACGCTGAAATCAGTGTCGATTTTATCCCCGTCATCGATTTTTGAGACTTTCAAATCAGTGTAATATTTCGGTTCAAACAAATATTTGACTTGACAGGCGACGAATGAATAGAACGATTTATTATTGAAAATCGCACTGGGTTTTGAAATCAGAAAACCAGCACCGATTGCCGGTCCAATATAAATTGCCGCGATTAACGGACTTGAAAGCATTGAGCTGAAACCGAAAATGGCGCATAATGGGACAGTCCATAAACCAATGCATAATAGAAGATTGCCTGCAAGCTTGAATGAAATCGGTCGCGTCAATGAAATGTCCCCGAGCGCATACAATTTCTTCTCACGTTTGAAAAAGTTAGTGAAAACAATGATTTGAATATTCATGTGAAATGAATATCATTGTAATTGAAAAAGCGGATGACTGAACAGTCATCCGCTTAATCAGTTATTCACGGTTCATAATAAACCGGCTTGTTTCAGGACTTCCTGTGCTTTATGCAGCCATTCTGAACGTTTACCGAGTTCAGCTTCACGCGCTTCCAGTCTATCAAGTTCATCACGCGCGGCATCAACTTCTGCCGCATGCCTGTCAGCATCTGCTTTCATGCCATCAAGCATGCCTTCCAAACGGCTTGTCTGCGCTTTCAAATCACCGACCTGACGTTCAACTGAACGAATACCGTTAATGCGTTCATCCTGTTCGCTTATCGTCACGTTCAAATCCTTCTTACGCGGCGCGATACCGGCAAGTTCATTGTCAACGGCATCCAAACCGGTTGTGAACAATGCATGCAAATCATCCATTCCGTGATCATCAGTCGCATCATATTCAGCGTCGTTCGCCTCATATGGTTCATCATCAGCGGCATTCGAGATGCCATCGCCATCCACATCATCATGTTCCGGTAAATCATTGGATTCAATGTTTGCATCGGAATATTCAGGCGTTTCTTCCTGCTCCTGCGGTTCCTGAACGTTCTCGTCCACGGAATGCTCAGGAATGAGAGGAGGATGAACGGGTTCCGCAGGTTCAGATTCCTGAACAGGTGCATCCAATGGCAATGATGTGATTTCCGTTGTTTCATCCTCAACGGGTTCTTTAACATCATTCACGGTATTGTCAGAATTGTCATCATTTGAATCTGCCGAATAAACAGTATCATATTGTCCATCAGTGTAATCAGCATGCTGTTCAGTTTCTGGTTCCTGCTCATCCGCAGTTTCATCAATATAATCATTGGATTCAACCTGTTCGGCATAATCATTCTCAACCTGTTCAGCATCATCCTGTGCAGTTTCCGCAGGTTCCACGGTTTCATAATCAACCGCAGATTCAGCGGCTGGCGTGTTCACTGAATTGAATTCACTTGTATGCAATTCAGGGACTTCCAATGACGGCAAGCTATACCGTGATTGCGAATCATTATTGGTTTCGTCAGTTGGTGATTCCTCGGTATCAACGTCCTTGTCGGCGGATTCATCATCCGCATAATCAGATTCAGTGGTTTCATTAGTATCCTGAACCGGTTCATCAGCATCCGCGTTGTCAGCAGATTCCGTTACATCCGTTGCATCATACTGAATTGGCTCCTCAGCAGGCTCCGGTTCGTTCTGATGTTCATTATTGTAATCAATGCTCACATCAGTGTCATCAGTATCAGCCTGTTGTAATGGTTGAGCAGGAACAACAGGCTGTTCAATTGTTTCATCATTATCAGCACTCAGACGGTTAACAGTGTCATTCTGAGAATCGGAAGGCACGGAATAAGAAGCCTGCTCGCTGGTGCTTGCTGTCAGCCTGTCAACAGTGCTGACATTATCATCATGCCGTTCGGCTGGCACATCGTATTGCGGGGCTTCCGTAACAGGTTCAGCGGACTGAGACTGGACATGCTCAATCGGGTTGCCTTCACGGTCAACAAGCGTTATGTCGCCGTCATCAATCGCATCCGCGATACCGGCATATATTTCCGACGTTTTGAAACCGCCTGATTTCAGAATGGCGAACCACATGTTCGCGTTCGCCTGCGATGCAAGAAGAATAAGCCTGTTCACATCGCTTTCATCATTGAACGCATTGCGGTCAGTGTCATCATTCAAATGGAAGAACACTGCATCCAATGGTTCATCTGATAGTCCGATTCGCGCGAAAGCATCCACGCGCTTGCCTGCCTCATTCATCGCCGAATACAGAGCCTCATTGAACGGTATCGGTTCGCATTTGACAGTATTCGCGTTTTCCTGCGGTTCCAAGGTGAAATAATCATGGCGTTCAATGTCCTCACCTTGTGAAATGATATCAGTGATTACACCAATCACATAATTGCGTTTCCATTCCGCAATGAGAGGATCGTTATCAAAATCATCTGGTGTCAATGATTTCAAACGGTCATAATCCAATGAGAACCTTGCGCGGACGCTCGAGTTGAATTCAACGCCTGATGATGCACCAGTAATGTTCCCGTTATCCAGAAGCACAGTGTAAACAGCGCCGCTCTGAAAAGTGATATTGGCTGACTTTACATCCGGTGCAGCGCCAGTCAAAATTGTATTCAATGTTTCCATGCTGATTCCAGCCTTTCGTTGTTTGTTTTAATAATTTATATCCTTGTCAATGTTATCAGGAATATCGCGCATCAGAACAGTCCGTAAGTAGCGATAAGCGAAAGCATCGGTGCAAGGCACAGGATTCCGAGCGCCCCAATGAGCGTAGGTGCGAGGACGGCCATCATGTGGGAAGCCATTTTAGCAATTTTATTCTCCACATAAGCATCATATTCCTCACGGTTCGTTTCAGCCCTTGCGCGCAATGTCTGCGTGATGTCAGCTGATGAGCCATATTCCTCAGCCTGTTTGATTGCTTTCACGAATGCCTCGGTGTCCGCGTTCGGTGAACGCTTAGACATGTTCTCCAACGCTCCCACGATGGTATTGCCAGCCGCGACATCCTGATTCACTTTCGTCAACTCGTCCTTGACAACGCCCGGTTGCAACAATGGCACAACCTCAACCATCGCCTGTTTGAACGCCGAACCGGCGGAAGTGGAAATGACAAGCATATCCAACGCCTCCGGCAATTGTTTCTTGAAAGCAATATCACGTTCATCAGTTGACATTTTATATTGTAAATCCGGAATGAAAAAACCAAACACACCACAGAACAATGGATAAACGAACCATGGAATCAATGAACCCACAATGTCGCCAACCATCCAGAAAATGAAAAATCCCATGATGATGCCACCGATAAGCATAGTGTATTTCAATACTGTGAATTCCATGGGTGTAACCTTCCATGGATTACCGGCCTTGTTGATGCGCGATTCCAATCTGGCGCGCGCATCCGGTTTCTTACGCAGAAGCCGTGGCGGAATGGATGGACCCAGTGCGCGGGCGGCTTGCGCGACATATTTCATGTAGCCATCTTCCTTCTGCATGTCCGTGTAACGAATATACGGGGAGCCGCCCTGATCGCGGGCGATGAACAAATAAACTATCGCCGCGAAAAACAATCCCATTACAATAGCAATAATCATTGGTGATACCATGCAATATGAATATCATACAATGCAATAATCACATTAAGAATACAATACGTTAATATGAAAAACAAAAAATTAACAAGAACATAATCAGCATGACTACTACGAATGTATTCAATGTGAACATTTGAAACAATCAATTTCGCGCGGACGTTGCTAACTGTATCAACACGTAATAATGTGAGTTCACGTAATTGCGATGAACCGTAACTCAACTAATAACTCATATGACACTAATAAGCAGAATTACTGATATGCGATTCGCATGAATATAAAAAGCGGAACCGCACGGAAAATCACCGTACGGTTCCGCTTTTTGCTTTTTGTATTCAAAATGTATTCATGGATTCATATGGTTTTACCTATTTTAGGAATATTACGTAATAATATTCCGTTAAAAATAGGTAAAACCTGATTATATACAAAAAGGAACCTGCCGGTTAAGCAGGTTCCTTTTAATGCCATGAACTCAGTATCAGTAATCAGTTTTGTTCGTGTCGTATGACCTGCCAGTTGAGTTCTTGTCATTGCAAGAACGGGCGGTGACCGATGAGTTATGAGTGAATGAGGTTGACGTGTTAATGCAGTTCGCCACGTCAGCGCCCTTGCGTTCAGTTGACGCCATGAGCTTGCCGAAAATGACCACAATGGCAACAAGCACCAAAGCAAGAATCATAACCGGACCGATAACAGATGCTTCAGCCTCATCCGAGGTGGCTTGTGCTTTAATGTAATCCATCATGATGTTTTAATCTCCTTATTGTAATTGTAATTGAATGGAATATTTCGACCGTTATTTCTAACTTAGTCTATTACATATCTATCAAACTCGATTTTCAGTAGTAGTAGTAGTAGTAGTAAATAACAGTATTTTCCATATGACGATGCCATAATATCATGCGGGATCATCCATCAGCAAGTCATTCAGGAAATCACGTCCATCATCCGCAAGCATGCCTTTCATATCGCGTATTTTCATCACGAAAGTACCAATGACCTTCTCATCAACGGTTTTCTCAGCGTATGGAATATAGCACACCGAATTCTGTCCATCACGATGGCAGCGTCCCATCTGCTGCATTGTGTCCAGCACTCGATTCCTGACATCCGCAAGAATGGTTATCCTGTCCGCAGTGGTTGCATTGGAACCATCCGGCAGTTTCTCTCCGGCATGGAATGACACTCCGGCGACCGTCGTGCATAATATGATTTTCGCTTCTCCTTTCTGGAATCTCAGTCGTTCCTGTTCACGGTTCGTTTCATTGCGTCCGCTGTATTCAGCGAATGGTATTCGAGCTGATTTCAATTTGCTTTCAATCATGTCTATTGTTTCCATGAATTCACAGCCAATGAAAACCTGATTGCCGGATTTCACTTGTTCAATGGCGAATTCCGCGATTCCGGGCGCTTTCAATAAACTTGCTTTCTGACGGAATCGCAATGCTTCCACCAATGGTGATTTGCTGTCATTCTTAGAGGCTGCAAGTTTTAACGCGGCGCGGAATTGAGTCCATGCAAGCATGTAGTCAGTCATGCCTTTCAACCCTATGTCCATTGGGAGTTCAATGGCTTGTTGCGTCGGCCAACCCGCTATGTCGGATGGCTTACGTTGAATATATGGCGCAGAGGTCGTTTTAAGGGCTTTTCCTATGGCTTTCACATCCATTGCGTGTTCCTGTTCAATTTTATGCTTAGCGGCGGTCTGAGAGGCGTTTTTGTCGTTTTTAGAGCCATACCATGGTATTTGCGACCATGACCATCCTGTTTTTCCTTTTTTCACATGGAATCCATTGTCCGCAAGGAATTGACCCCATGCTGACGGTGCCGTGTATTTGCGGTTTGACGGATTGATGAGTGTTGACAGCCATGGTGCCATCATTGCAAGTTCCAATGGGTTTGTTCCGGGTGTCGCCGTTCCTGATATCACGAATGGTTTTTCGCCTTTACGATATGATGTTCCCATTTGCGCTATTGTGTTCGCCGCCATGCTCACGGCGCTGTCAGGATAGTTTTTCAAATATTGCTCCTCATCGAAAATGATGACATTGAAATTGATTTTCGGTTCTCCGTTACGTGCAGTTCGCCTGTTTTTAGTGCGTTTTGTTTTCGCGGTTTTCGCGCTCGCCGGTTCCTTGATGAGTTTGTTCAATTGCTGATAGTTTATCACCATGACGCGTAACAGAATTGTATCCGCATATGCACGCAATGTGTTCCTCCATGAAGGAATGACGGATTTTGGACATACGATGAGTACTTTCATGCGTTTCATTGGCGTGAATCCTGCTTTCCGTGCAATGTTGCAGGTTCCCACTATCATGCTTAATGTTTTGCCGACCCCGGTTCCTGACGCAATGAGGAAACCTTGTCTGCCTTGTTCCCATGCTTTCAGTATGAGTTCGCCGTCCTGCTTTTGATGCGGGTGAGGCGTGAATTTCGTGGAACCCGGTGTGAACGGACGAATATGCCGGTTATGCGTATCCTCCAGCCAGCGCTGATATGAGAAATCATCGGAACCATATCGTTCAATCGCTTTCACTGCGGATGCTGGCGCATACCAGGTTTTCCGCCTGCTGTCATATTTTGCTCCTAGGTTTGACGCATCATACCGTTCGTCAAACGGGACATCAAGATAACGGACATCATCAGCCATGATTCATGATCCTTTCAAAATATTCTTATATGGCAATCATTCTCCTGTTATGTGAATCACCGGACGTTCCCAGAATCCCGTAACATCCTTGCATTCCAATGTTATTTGCTTGCTGTCATTCGGATTCATGTCAACATATGTGGATGAACATGAACCTGATGATTCCGGTGCGAACAATGATGCTGGCAGTTTTGCAAATGGTTTCCATGTTTTCACTTCCGCCGTGATTCCGGCATGTGCTATCATGTCCGAATCATTAACCGCGTTGAAAGTCAATTTGCCATCATTGTAATCAATGTTCTCAGCTGTGAGCGTTCCCTCGTCAGCGTCAAAGGATGGTTGCGTGTTGTTCAATGCAGATGGAACGTTCATGATGAGCCATATGATGATGAACACCATGAGTACACTGATTGCGCTCATCGCTATCCTGATTATCGTTGTCGCGGTGTTGAACGCGAATAGGATAAGGCGGAATGGCAACATGAGCACACTGATGATTAGATTCGGTATTCCATGCGATTTGTCAACAGATGGCTTATCCTTCTTTTCATCATCGTTGTTTTCATCATCCGGGTTCTTACCGTCATTCTTTTTATTGTCATCAGGATTGTAATTCTCATCCTGTTGTTCATCGGCATCATCCTGATCATCATCGTCGTTTTTCGCGTTATCTCCGATTTCACTTCGGATTTTAGCCATGAATGATGCGAACAATGATTTCAAATCCCCGCTGGTGCCAATAATGGCGGGTCCATCCTTATTCTCAGCGTTCTCATTGGATTCATCATTATCATCCGGCGTGAGAACGCCTGCGTCCGATTTCATAGAGGGAGCCGGTGGTTTCGGCATGGCGGACATTCCCATTGCAGGAATCGGTGCTGACGGCATGTTTGAATCCATTGCAGGCATGTCAGCGGATGATTCCTGAGTATCATCATAATCATCCGGCAGTTCATCCTCATCATACTGCAATTCGTCATCAATGTCATCAGGAACGGGATTCTCATCAATATCATCGAAGCCGCCATCATATTGAGGTGTTTCCCTGTCATCAATGAGATCATCCAAATCAACGACATCGCCATCACCGAAATCCAATTCCTCCGGTTGAGCATCCGTCATCATGTGATTGTCATCAGGATCAGTCCGTTCAATCCTGTTTTTCAGGATGCGCGGATTCTCATCCAATGAATCCATCATCTGACGGTTCCGGCGCGGCAATGACCTGCGTTCAGATGGATGCAATGAAACATTATCATGCTCAATGGATGAGGATGGTTTCAACCTGCGTTCAGGCGCATGCCGTTCGACCGGACGCTGCGGAACGCCGCGCCTGTTACGAGGTAATGTCATGTTAATAACCGCCTTTCTGACCGCATGTAGACAATGGCTTAATATCCGTCATTCCGCGTATCTTCCGAATTTCCTGCGACCTATCGCCTGTTCAAGTTCGAACATGAATTCATCGGAGCAATTCACTTTCAAACCGGAATCAACCTCTGATTTATAACCATCCTTATCCATGTGAATCATGAGCGGAATGTCACCGGGATGCTTTTTCGCTATTGCGCGAATATCCTTATATGCTTTCCTGTCCTGTTTGGTTAATTGAATCCATACCGGTATGCGTCCATTTGAATCCAATTCAACTTCCTCAAACGCCACTGCTTCCATGACATGATTGCCATTATAATCAATGGTGATGTTACCGACTATCACATACACATGATTCTGCTGTAATCCGGATGCCGTTCCGAACCTGGCTATCCATTTTTCAGCAGGATCGCCTTGAATCGCGAATGGAATGGAATCCGTTTCCGATTCAATCGTGCCACGAATCGCTTTCCTTCCTGTCCGCATTGTTTTCATTTCAATGCTGGCAATGCTTGCAATTACACGTGATGGACGGCGTTCATATCTGCCACTGCGATACTGGTTCAGTTTCATGTGCGCAGCGTCATTGACAGTGAGAATATTACCGTAATCATCATCGCTGATTTCATATGCTTTACGCATGAATTCCAATCCTTGGCCGAGATTTGACAATGGATGCCCGGAAACAGCCACTCCGAGACGCTTTTCCTCTTCCACGAGCCGTTGAATCCAATCCCAATCCTGTATGTCCGGAATATGGAATTCACCCATACCATCATTATTGTCATCATCGTCATCATCGAAATCAAACAGGCTTTCCTTGCCTGCCGCAGATGCTTTTGATTCAGACTTGTAATAGTCGATAAGTTCATTCTCACATGCTATCATTCCGCGCCGTGAAACACCGAACTTGTCAAACGCGCCCGCTCCGGCCAGTCCATCAATGAATTTCTTATTGATGAGCGATGCTGGCAATGAACGCATGAAATCATCAACTGACGTGTATTTGCCATCATGTTTCGCGCGGGCGGCGACGAATTCCTGCGCGGTTCCAATGCTGACACCTTTGATGCCGCTGATGCCGAATACGATATCAGGATCATCAGGTGATGTTTTCTTGACTGCGCTCACACCGACATCACTGTTGTCAATGTCAACCGCGCCGACTTTCAATCCTATTTCACGGACTTCCCTGATGGCGTTCTTGACATCATCAACATCCTTGGATTTCCTGATTTTATCAGTGAGGACAGCAGCCATGAATTCAGCCGGATAATGACATTTCAAATAAGCGGTTTCATATGAAATTATTGCATATGATGCGGCATGGGAATTATGAGACACGATTCCCTGCATGATGAAATTAGCCGGTCCGTCATGTTCCATTTCAATGTCATATACTGTCTGACGCATCGGTTTCCCTGATTCCAATGTTTTCGTCGGTTCAATGCTGATAATCCTGTCGCCATTGGAAACATGATGACGCATGAGCGCGGCGTCAATCGTGTCAATGTAATCCGCTGGTGTCATGTACACGAATGGAATGTCATCGCCATACTTGTTATCAACGAAATATTGGCGACCGCGACGTAAACCATCCATTTCAAAATAAATGCCATCAGCGTAGAAATCGCAATATTTAACCTGTCCATCCTTATTAGTCAATGGCTTATGCAATTCAAAATCAACGCCACGGGATAACAAATATTCACCTGCCTGCGCTTCCACGCGGGAATCGCATACACGTCCATCGGAAAGGCGAGTCATGATTCCATAACCATTCAATGCTCCATTATCATGAGCGTTCAAATGAGCGTAATACATCGCCTTGACGGAATTATCATTCCTATCAGGATGCAACCGCTGGATTGCCTGCTGATGAGCGCATCTGTCCTCATATGATAACGTCGATTGGTATTCTTTCATGCGTTCGCTGTTCACTTGCCGCGTATGCTCATCCATGCTTGCGATGAGTGCATTCTTGCGACGTGTTTCCAATGTTTCCAATGGAAGGCGACGATTCCAATCATCATCAATCATGAGTTCAACGCCGACATGTAATGTTCCGTCATCAATGGTTCCATAACCTGCCGTCGTCAACAAGCGATGATTGCCGGTAACATTGCAGTATTTGCCTGATTCAGTGCGGATAGTGTAAGTGATCGCTTTCAATGGCTGTTTAGTGATTGATTTCACCTTATGCGGTTTAATGGAACCATCCGGATACATTGACAGGATGCTGATGTTCAATGGCGCACCTGATTCATGTTCACGATAAATGTCCTCAACGCGCATTTTCTCATAATCATCATCACCGATGGAAACGCAAACCAATGTTCTGCCGTCAAAACAGGAATTGAATCCGTATTCGCCAAATTTCTTCAAATATTCCCATAATTCCGTGGTTTCCTCGCGCGGATAGCCTTTCGCGACGGCATTATTGATGAATTTTGGTTCCATTGCATTCAGGACATCCATTTTCTTATGTCCCATGCCTTTACGCAGGGCATCGGCGTCACCCCATGAGAAGTCGCTCAGAAAACGTGATATGTTCATTATCTGTTCTTGATATAATACCAAATTTTCGGTATTTTTAAGAACATCATCAACTGGACTGTTTTTGAACACTTTATCCAATCGTTCGTTGATGACATACGCCGGTGCTTTACCGGCGGCGCGATCGGCATACTGGTTATGCGCGTCCATTCCCATCGGGCCTGGACGATACAATGCGACGGATGCCTGAATGTCCTCGAATTTTTTCGGATGCATTCGTTTGAACAATGCTTGCATTCCCGCGCTGCTGAGCTGGAAGACATTAAGCGTCTCGCCGCGTGAAAGCATGTCATAAGTCGGTTTGTCATCCATCGGACCATGCACGAGAGCGTCAATGTCCACGGTTTTGCCATCATGTGTATGCATGATGTTCGCAAGTGTGTCACCGACAATATCCAAATCGGATAGGGATAGGAAATCCATTTTGATGAGTCCAATGGATTCAAGCTCCTCATAAGTCCATTGACAGCATGATGACCCCCAGGGTTTTGATGGCTTATGCTTATAAGTCATTGGTGCGGCATCGGTTATCGGATGCGATGACATGATGATTCCGCATGCATGCACACCGGTTGTTTTAATGCGTCCTTCAATTGCGCGCGCCGCCGCTATGACTGGTTTCCATTTTTCCTCTTCCATCAGTTTACGGAATTCAGCCGCTTGCGTATAGATTTTTGATTTCTCATCATAAATGTCGGATAATGACGCTCCCTGATTCGGTTTGATTTCAGGAATGAGTTTAGTCGCCTTATTGGATTCGAAGACGGGAATGTTGTAAATTCTCGCCATGTCCGCAAGCGCGGTTTTGGATAGGAATTTGTTGAAAGTGATGATGTTCGCGATGTGATCCTCACCATACTTATCCTTGACGTAATCAACAACCTCATCACGCCTGCTTGCAGCGAAATCAGTGTCCACATCAGGCGGTGACAAACGCTCAGGGTTAAGGAAGCGTTCGAACATCAGGTTATGGCGGATGGGATCAGTGTCGGAAATGTTCAAATCGAACGCTATCTCACTGCCTCCTACACTTCCGCGTCCATATCCCACTCTGATGCCATTATTACGCGCCCAGTCAATGTAATCCTTGACAACAAGCATGTATTGGACGAAATTGTTATCAGTGAACACGGGGAGTTCATGATTTATGCGTTTCACCGCCTCCGCTTTCACTTCCGGCGATGCGTCCGAGCGCTTCTTTTTCAAACCTTCCTTGATTTCATGCTTGAACCATCCGATTTCATCATAACCATCTGGGATTTCAACTTCCGGACGCAAATCGGAACGCAATTTGAATTCAATGTGCTCAACCATGTCCGCGATGCGCATGGTGTTGTCAACCGCTTCTGGATGTTCATGGAACACCGGGATTGACAGCATTTCATCCCGTGTTTTCAAATAATATTCATTACCATTGAACGCGAAACGCTTTCCTCCCTCATCATATGGCAAGTCATACATTGTCGCTTTTGAATTGGCGCATAGCATTTCCTCATGATGCGGCGCATCCTCATGATTACAATAATGCGAATCATTAGTCGCGAGTAACGGCAGATTCAAATCATCCGCGAGTTTCAGCAGTTTCGGGATGGCGACACGTTCAATGTCCTTGCCTTGCGCCATGCTGTGATCCATGAGTTCAACGAAATAACGACCTTCGAAAATTTCACTCATTCGACGCGCGTAATCATAAGCCTGCTCATCCTGACCGAGACGGAACCGTGTTTGGATTTCACCTGATGGACAACCAGTAGTTGCTATTAGTCCGGCGTTATGCCTTGCCAGCATGTCCAAATCCATGCGTGGTTTCATATAATAATTCCCCTCACCATCCGGTAAGTCAAGATGATTGAACTCATTGCCTTCCATGCTTGCCTCGCGGACAAGCGCATACAATGAATGCAATCCCTCATCATTCATCGCCCATAATGTCATGTGCAGGTAAGCGCCGTTACCGGAAACATCAATTCCCTCCTGTCCCGGTTTGCCATAACGGACAGGCTGATGGACTTTGGCTCCCATTGGATTCACTGGTGCCACATACGCCTCAATTCCCGGTATTGGCTTAATTCCGGCTTTATTGCATTTCTGGATGAATGAGAACAATCCGCATACGTTACCATGATCGGTAAGTCCGAGCGCCGGTTGTCCCATTTCCACGGCGCGTGCAATGTATTCATCAACTGTTCCGAAACCATCCAATAGGCTGTAATCGCTGTGATTATGCAGATTAACGAAATTATCCACTTCCACTCCCTGTTCATTGAATCCTTACTGAATACAATGATATCAACGGAACCGCATCATCTGGAACCGGAGAACGGAACGGCATTATCATTCCATGATGGCAAATGTTATCATGAATTCATGATACTTTCGCGGGTTCATAATCGGTAATTGATTTGCATGTAATGTTATAAGCTATTATTTTTATGAAATCGGCATTGAATCCAATTGGTTTCAGATTGCCAATGCCAACATTTGAAAGCGTTTCCGCAGCATTAGCAAGCGTGCATGTCAACATCATGCATGAAATTATTGCAGATGAGCACATTTTACGGCATTTTCTCATCATGGATTTCATAATCATAAAACATTCCCCTATTGCGCGCGTTCCGTTTTATGTATCATTAACGCAGATATTCAGTGGAACCGGCATCATAATACGTCCAATCACGAGTGAAATCAATGTAAGCATCATTAACCATATATTCATCCTGCTGATTATATGCAACTGGTTCATAATCATCCGGGACATCCTCGAACATACTTCCATTATGAACAATGAGAACATCAGAATCCATGTCAGTATTCGGTTTTTCAATGCCGAGATGAATATTTATGACATGACGTATTGCATTCAGCATGCGTTCATTATCCGCAAGCCAATCATCCTCCCATATGAAACGCAAATCAATACCGGATTCATGCGCGTCAAGCCATTTTCTATAATGATAATCAGCCGGAACACCAGTATCATCCGAATTTCTTGTTTCATTGAATTTATGGAATCTCATTCCATTGAATTCAAATGCCAGCATGAGTTCAGGAATGAACACATCCAATTGTTTATTTGATTTATTCTTTCCATTGGATGCCTTGCTTATGCTTATTCCACGGATGACATGCATGCCATCGGGTAGCAATGATTCCACGAATACCGCCATTTCATCTTCTTCCGCACTTGATTGCCGTCCGATGAGACATTCCGGACAACCTGTCCCACGATGGCAACGGTTATATGGCGATGCGAACCATTTATGATCAGGATTCTTATCGCATTTGAATTTAATGGGAACGCCAGAGCCAGCTGTTATCGTCCTTCCGTTTATTCCAGTTTCAGCGCTCCAATCAGGATCAATTTGCGCAGCGATTTCAGGATTAGTCGTCTCTAAATCATTATATCCAATGAGAACGCGATGACCGCTGCAATATGGACAATTCATGCCGGAATGAGTTCTATCATATGGTGTCATGCCGTATTCATGTCCATGCGGACATTTCCAGTTGATTTCAATTCCGCTTCCGGACATGACAGTTGACGGATCGCGTTCATCATTCCAATCAGGCATGAGTTCAGGGTGTTCAGTTTTAATGTCATTGACACCGGGAACCGCTTTCTGCCCAGCGCAATACACGCAACCGTGCTTAACAAATGAATCCACTGATTTGGTTAATTTATGACCGTTCTTGCATTCCCATTCCAATATTTTCTTTGATCCTACTGTGACTTTCGTCGCCATTGATGAGTCAACAAGCTTGACTTCCTCCCACGCCTGAAGGCGTGGGATTCC
>UMDH01041850.1_pt1 | contig 49657 bp, 53 predicted proteins | sample 1964441 | NCBI WGS metagenome assembly UMDH01 (sample SAMEA4835989, study PRJEB28245) | human gut metagenome | biome: gut microbiome; material: fecal sample | place: Denmark | collected 2008 | reverse complement strand
CCGCCACTGTCGTTCCGCCAGTTCTTCTGAACCGCTCCGAAAAGAGGAGTGCCACTCCTACGACCACTGCCGCTGTCAGGCATACCCCCAACAGACAGGCGACAAAAAAAGTTGCCATTGTTTTCTTTCTTTGAGATAATTGTTTTAATACGCAAAGATAGGCAAAAGATAATTAAAACAATACTTTATTAAATAAAATGATAATTATTTAAATACAAATTGATGGTGTGTGACGGCATCCGGCATCCGAATCACGCCGCGAAGATGGCCCCGGTGCGGAATCCACAAAACGCTGCGGAAAGGGACACGCCGCGGCGTCGCGTCATTTCCGCAGCTGTCCTTTTGTGCCTGTCCGCCCCTTTCCGGGCCAATGTATGCTGTGTGATTCCGGAAGCCGGGACGCCGGACAGACTGGCGTGCGGCAAGTCCGGCAAAAGACTGCATAAAATGAGATACATATTTCTGAAAACATATCCCGAAGGCGGGACGAACAGGCTCAGGGCGATTCCCGGCCAGAGATTCCAGGACGGCACCGAGATTCCGGAGAACCTGAATATTCAGGCGGACTCAAAGATAAGGGCAAGGTGTCCTATTGGGACTGTTTTCTGCACGCCGGCATTGGAGCTACGTCAGTCGCGCTCACGTTCAAACGGAGATGGCCTTGCCCCGTTCATGGCCGCAATCGGAGGAATCTTTCCTATGGATTGTCCTGAAGACCCGTTGCAGCCCTCGGAGGAGATGATTTCGGATTGGGAGGAATACAAACAGAATAATGTCTCCGTATTGGAGGGCCTTTTCGCGCGGCATGTGGAAACTAGCGCTGCATCCAGGAGCAAAACCCTTCTTGAGAGGATACGCACGGAGAAGGCGTGGTCGAAGCCGTCTATCTCTACTGATGGCTTTTCAATAGATAGCCGCCGGTGGGAGATGGCGATGACATTCATCCACAACCATGACAACCTGCTTCTCACGGGCCCGTCCGGAACGGGAAAGACGGAGCTGGTATTGCTCGCATGCAAGCGGCTCGGCCTGGAATGCCGCAAGTACAACATGGGAACGATGTCAGACCCGATGTCGGCCTTGTTGGGCGTTCACCGCATCAAGGACGGCAAGTCGGTATTTGAGCCGGCCCAGTTTCTTGAGGACATACAAAGACCTGGGGTCGTCCTTCTCGACGAGATAAACCGCGCTCCGCTGAATGCCCTCAATTATCTTATGTCCTGCCTTGACGGCACGAGAGAGATGCGCAACGACTACGTTTCTCCGGTCCAGATGGTGAAGGTACATCCAGAATGCGTCTTTGTGGCCACTGCCAATATCGGGGCGGAGTTCGTGGGAACAAATATGCTCGACCCGGCATTGAGTTCCCGTTTCTTCCGTCTTCAGATGGAGTATCCGACAGTGGACGATGAAACGGCAGTTCTCGTTTCCAGATATGGGATCCGGAAGACGGATGCCATAAACATCTGCAAGGTGGCGAAGGACATACGTGACAGCTACGCCAAAGGCGATCTTTCCACGGCAGTGACAGTAAGACAGACACTCATGGCGGCCAAGCTGATCAGCTGCGGGTACAGTGCACTCGAGGCACTCACGCAGATATTCCTGCCGTACTTCGAAGGCACTCCTTCGGAGGGAGAGATGGGAATCGTCAACAAGATGTTCTGCGCGAGATAGTAACGGACAAATTCAATACAGATATGGAAAACAGACAAAACATCAACCTTGTCGAGCTCCAGGGAGTCGTCGGCACGGCACGATTGAGTGAAACGGGAAGCGGACGGATTGTTCGTTTCTCTCTAGCAACGAATTACATTTACAAATCATCTGACGGTTTACCGGTTATAGAGACAACTTGGCACAACTGTCTTGCTTTTGAAGGCAAACATGTCATCGGCATTGACAGGATTGCGAAAGGAACGGCGGTCCATCTGACGGGACGCATCAGATGCCGCAGGTTCGTGGACATCAACAACGCCGAGAGGAATGAGACCGAAATTGTGGCGGACAGCCTTGAAGTGTTATGAGGGCGCTCGATTCAATCAGGAAGGACACCGTCCTTCTGAGGAATGAGATCATCCGCCTCACCAGTGGCGGATGGACTCTCGACCTGTCCGACAAGGTATTCGGATATGTGTTCAATCCATACAGCGACTCGATACAGGAGATGGAAGTCAGGCGGCTTGAGGTCATTGACGGCCACCTGTACGTGTTCATGACCTGCGACGGCGACATGAACGACTATTCAAGGGACGAGGCCATGGAATACATGGCAAAGGAATCATACATTCCCGGCTGGTTCGTCATTGACGAAGGGTTCTACGGGCTTCAGCTGCCTACGCTCATTTCAATAGCTGAGGCGTTGAAGCGCAATTGATGCGACAACCTGCAAATGAACTTGTTATGGATAAGATAAATATAGGTGACACCATCCTCATTGTCAGGATGGATGACGACGGATGCAAGGATCTCCAGGCGAAAAGATATGACAGAAAAACGGGAGTCGTTGAGTCCATCGACTCCCTTGGACAGATCCACGGGACATGGGGCGGACTGGCGCTGATTCCCGGAACGGATGAATTCCGAAAAATATGAGCCTTCGGGAAGGGCTACACGTCCCTTCCCATATCGGTAATCCTTTCCGCAAAGCTATGGCCGGTCCCTGTCCGCAAGGGCCGGCTTCGCCTTTCATGCGTCGGAACGGACACTGGCGCATCAGTTCCGACGCCACCCTTGCCTCTGTTCCGTCCATGTGGCAGCGTCAGGATTCCCCGACAAGGGAAGCCCAATAATCTTTTATCTATTATGGAACTTTTATCAGACATCGTCTACTGGTCACTCTATGCCTTCTTCTTCGGAGGCTGCATACTGATTCTTGGTGCGCAGATCATCAGGGACACCATTGAACTTGCGAAGGATTTCCACGACGTGAACCGCAAAGAGACAGATGAGGAGGAGCAGGTATGACAACTGAACAGAAAATTGAAGTGCTGGAGAAGGACATCCTCCAGAGGACTGGCCGGAATTACACCAGCGTCAGGACAAACGGAAGGCTCGGACAGGAGGACGCATCTGCGTCAGGTGCGGTATACTCCGCCGCGATGCTTTCACCTAAGGACAGCGCCGACCTTCACAGGATGGCATACGGCCACGCAAGGGACATGATCGTTGCGATGAACACTCCGTTCAGGGTCAGGATCGCGCTTACTCCCAATGTCTCTTGCACTGACGGCCGCGTCGTGAGCGTCGCTACCGACATGTTCGACAACCCGGACTTGTCAGCCGCGCAGAAGATAGACATCTTCACGGGGCTTGCCGTCCATGAAGGCAGTCATCTGCTTTATACGGACTTCAACATGATGTCCCGGTCCGGAAACCGTGTGGTGGCTGACCTTTTCAACATCATCGAGGACGAGCGCATAGAGATGCTCACCGGAGAAGAGCGCCCCGGACTGGCGGGTTTCCTAGGATGCGCCAAGTACTACTACTTTGACAGGCATTCTGCCAGGATTAGTGGCCGTTTCGGAAGCCTCGGGCTGAGCCGTCCTGCCAGGCTCATGAACTCCATACTGGCAATGGTACGCTATCCCAAGGCGCTTGACATGGACGACGCCCGTGAGTTCGCCGACACCCTTTACGATGTCCGCGACGCGGTCCTTCCGTTTCCGAAGTCCTGCCGGGACGTGCTGGATGCCGCCGAACGCATATATGAACTGATAAAGGCTTTCTTCGAGAAGGAAAACAAGTCCGAGCACAATCCGCAACAGGGCGGAAAGGCCGGCAGCTCTTTGGATTCTGAAGTGGAGAAGGCATTGGAGAAGGTCCTTGAATCACTTGAGAATGATGTCATACAGGAGCCTTCTGACGGAAAGACTCCTTCAAGGCTGGACGACAGCCGCATGTCGGCAGAAATCATGAAGGACGGGAACCGGCTCGGCCGTGCCCTGGAAGGAGAACTTGAAATGGGCTCGACGGACAGGGTAAACATACACCGTCCGGATGCGGACAGGTCCCGTTATGAAGAGTCATTGTCAAGAGTCAGACGCTTCGTTCCCGCAATGGCCACCGCATTGAGAGGCAACGGCACTGACCGGAGTCTTGACTTGCGCGGGCTGCGGAGCGGGCGTCTGGATACCTGCAAGCTGGCCGAGGCGGTCCAGGGCGTCGAGAACATCTACCGTCAGAAGAGGACTGTCAGGGCTGACCGGATGGCCGTTTGCGTCCTCGTGGACGAGAGCGGCTCGATGGAGGGCGAGAAAATCGAGGCTGCAAGGGATACGGCAGTGCTCCTTAACGAGGCCATATCCGGCATAAGGAACGTGGACCTGTATATCTATGGGCACACAACGGAAAACGGTCAGTTTGTAAAACTTAACGCTTATCGTGAAGGAAAGGCACCGAAGGACAAGCATGTCCTCGGCAGCATTGATGCGGACTGGAGCAACATTGACTCGAAGGCCATCCGTGAGGCCGCGTCACGTGTAAGGGCTCGGACACGGGAAAAGTGCCTCTTCTTCGTGGTCTCAGACGGCGCCCCATGCGAGCCTGTCGAGAACGTCAGGAAGGCGGTGAAGGAACTCTCCAGAGATGGATTCTCCGTCGTGAGCATCGGCATCGACTTCGAGTACGACCCTTCTGCGATGTATGACCACCATGTCAGCATGACGGACATGTCAAGACTGGCTCCGGAACTGGGGAAGATGATCAAGAAAGCGATTATGGACAACTCAAAAAGACAATGGAAATGAAAAGATTAAGCTATAGATACACAAAGGATAACGATGAAGAACTGAATAAGATTGCTAAATATCTCGCTGACAGCAAGCCTCTCCAGGCGGCAGCTGAAATCTATTCCGACATTGAAGAAATGAAAAACATAATGATAGATGGAATGTGTCACTTCGTATTCACCAAAGTTAATGGAGAGCATCGTGACGCATACGGCACGAGAGCATCGGACATTATTGAACGTCATGAGAATAAAGAGAAGGCCACGTCAAAACGCAAGCCTGCGTTTAACGGTACCTTCTCGTATTTCGACCTTGAGCGCAGGGACTGGCGCTGTTTCAGGGTTGATACCCTTGTGGGACTGGACAGGGACTATGTGGTGTAGACTGGAATAGTCCTGTTCGATATTATTCATTTCGTGATTCTTTGATCTCCGCACAGATTTCTTCCAATGAAAGTTCATGAATCATGACAGTTGATGCCTGTTTTCTCATTTCATGTAATGCCACCCACGCATCCTAGTTCATCTATTCCTTGCAGCATGATTTGATTTTAAACGGGATACGCTTTTCCCGAATTACTGTTTTCATGAAAACCGAAATAGCGGCGGTGCTGGTCAGACCGAAGTCGTCGCATATCTTGTCAAAATCCTTTTTGAGATTGTCATCTGCTCTTATTGATAATGTTTCCTGTGTCATATTGGGAACCATTATCTCAATCTATAGGTAATGAGTAATTACAGAAATAGTATCAGAATTATAATCAATTATGTTAAATCCAGGTGAATATACCTCCTCAAATGCTTTTCTCGCTGGCGAGAAAGAAGTGCTTACAGCGGGAGCTGTACAGAATAGACATTGACCTATCTGTTCCTCTGCCGGACTATGATTATGCCCACAAAGGACCAACTTGATGTTTGGAAACTTCTTAACGATAGCTTTCAGTTGATTACGATTGCTGAGCATCCTCTTATCAAGCCAGCTACCGGTTTCTATTGCCGCATGATGCAAGGCTAGTGTTATTATTCCTTGATAATTCTTTGCAGACTGAATCCTATTGAGTTCTTCTGAAGGTAACAGGCCGCTTGACTTATTCCCTCCGTCTTTCCATACTGAGTCGAGCATAATGAATAAATATTCATCAATTTTGAAGGTGTCTTTAACTAACATCTTCTTAAAGTATGGCGACAGATTGTGTATTCTTTCAACATTATCATGATTACCTGCCAATATGTAGATTGGAAAGTTTAGCGATGATAGTATTTTGTCAGCTTTCATCAATGAGTCATCTTCTCCGTCATTGGAGATATCACCAGTTATGATTCCTGCATCAATGTCCTGAATTTTCTCAAGCATCGAAACGGCACGTTCAAGATTGTCAATTGGATTAACACCGTAAATAACATCGGCTTGTGAATCAATATGTAAATCAGACAGGTGTGCTATTCTCATGTTCTCCAAAGTTTTGATATTGCAGAAAGATATCCATCTCTAGCGAGAAGTTCAGTTGGAATTCCCTCTTCTATAACGTGCCCACCTGCGATGGCGATAACCCTGTCCGCAGACATGATGCTTCCCGACTGGTGTGATATGGTCAGAGTTGTCTTGCCGTGCATAAGATTACGAATGGCATTATCTACCCTTAGTCTATTTCCTGCATCCAGAGCGGCAGTTGATTCATCAAGAATGAGAATTTGGGGCTTTGTCAGTATTGCTCTGGCGATACTTATGCATTGCTTTTGGCCTCCTGATAACTTAAGACCTCTATCACCAACTATGGTATCGTATTTATCTGGAAGAGCCTCTATGAAATCATGTATACCTACAGCTTTAGCCGCCTTAACAACATCCTCCTTAGTCGCTTCCGAAAGCAATGTGATATTATTGAATATTGTATCATTAAATAGAGTTGTGTCCTGACTTATGTAACATACATTATATCGTAGAGATTCAATGCTCGCACATGATAAATCTATGTCTCCGATGAGGATTTTTCCACTATCGGGTGAAATCATCCTTGTTATCAGCATTGCGATTGTGCTTTTACCCGCTCCAGTATTACCAACGATTGCGACATTCTCTCCCTTTCGTATACAAAAGCTTACCTCATTTAGAATAGGAATATTGTCATAAGATTTTTTGACACCTTCAAATCTTATTGCGAAAACAGAATCTTCTAGATTAATCTTACATCCTGATGTGCTTTCACATTCTACATTGCTAATCTTTTTGATACGATTTGCGGAAGCTATTGCCTTGCGAATGCCGAATGTGCATTTCAACATGTCGCGCATAGGGCTAATTAAGGACTGGAAAATAATAAGAAATCCTATCAACTCACTTGCCTGCAGTGAACTTTTTCCCTCAAAGATAATCTCACCACCGATGCATAAAATAAGTACCAAAGCGCAAGTAAGAAAGAAATCCATGCTCGGCCATGCTATAGAGTAGTACCTGTTTTGCTTATTGAAAGTTCGTCTGGTTTCATCATTTATAGAGGCAAACGCAATTTCAAACTTTCTTTCCGCATTGAAGGCTTTGATAGTAGGCAATGCCCCTACAGCTTGTTCAAAGGTTGACAATATTTTTCCTCGCAGTGATTGCGCCTTCAAGGAAATCGTAGTCATTCTCTTTCCAAGCAGGAATACGATTATTGAAGAGACGACAGTTAGAATTAGAGCATACACAGTAAGAGTATTTGATATCCCCATCATGGCTATCACTAGAACTATTATTTTAACGGGGTCCTTGATAAGCATATCCAGGGTTGATACAGCATCGTGGTGTCAGGCAGAATCGGCATTATCCGGTCCTTGATAAGCATATCCAGGGTTGATCCTATGCCATACTCTATCTCCTCTACGTCATTTGTCATTCTCGATACGAAATCTCCCTTATTCTCATTGGTAAAGGATGTTGTCTTCATATGAAGTATCTGCGAATATGCACTGCGGCGCAGGTCTTTCGAAATTCCTGTCCTAATAGGGATTCTGACCCAGTATGCGAAATACGAGATTACGTTTGAGAGCAAAGACATCATGATTATAAATGCACCAATTAGAAGAAGCGCACGTGCGGGACCATGTATGCTAATCTGTTGTTGAAGGGCATATAGACTGTTATTCACCAGCAAATTCACAGCTTCACCATAAGAATTTACAGATGAGAAATCAATGTATTCAAAAGTCTCTTTAGAAAGACCGAAAAGGACTTTGAGAAGAGGTATTACTGCCATGAAACTGAACGCACTGCATATGGAACTGACAACGTTCAGGAAAATGTAGGCAAGTATTCTCCACTTGAATTTTGGAATGAATCTTCCAAGGAGTCTTAAGAAATGCATATTGGATTAGAAAGCGACCTTTAATCTTACGCTCCAGGTTCGGCCAAGAGAGTAAAACATATAAACATCATCAGAATTGACAGTTTGTTTAGACGAACTTACAGTGGATGGATTCCAAGCTTTTTCAATAAATAGACTGTTAAACATATTGTTCATCTGTCCTGATATTGTTGCCTTGAAATTGCCAATATAAAACTGATACGATGCCCTGAGATCCATATATCCACTTGAAGGAATCCTCCACGGATTATTCACATATAATTCCTTTCCCAACTTCAGACTGCTTCCGGAGAGGGAATAATAGGCATAATTCCTATCGAAAAATGTATATCCTCCACCAATCCTTAATCCTGTAAAAGGCTTGAACGAAACATCAATTGCGGCCGTTGTCTGAGCAGATCCTCCGACTTTGACGCCCTTCATATTGATGACAGCCCATGCATGATTGTCCGAACCTGGGGTGGTGATGTCACCACTCGACGTGATTGCTTGTCCAGCCACATTGTAGGCATATCCTTTCACCTTGTCGCTGTCCCATTTCCAATCTCCTACCGAGAGCATTGCCCCTAACTCAATCCAATTGGCAGGAGTTGACTTCAATTCAAATTCAAGACCCATATGGCGTGAATTGACGCCTGTCATGTTGATATAATACTGTTCGGTAATCTTGCCTTTTTTTGTCATACTCTTGTCCATCCATTCAGTGAAATATGCGCATGCGTTGAAAGCGACATAGTCACTATGATAACCGTAACCAATTTCCATTGTAGCTGATTTCTCATTCTTTGCCAACTTATTAGTCACGTTTGATGACGTTGGAGACATGAAGGCTCCGGACTTAAATTGAGGGGCTCTGGAGATGAAACCGACATTCATGAATAAATTGCTGTGCCGGTCTATGTTCCAGTTGATACCGCCTTTTGCAGTACCTCCTAAGAACCCGATGTTTTGAGAACGGGCATGTTCAGCATCATAGTAGAGTCTGTCGTATTTCCAGTACGTTGTATGGGAAAGAGAGCCTGCAAGGAATGCATTTATTGAATTGCCGCTATATTCAATCTGTCCAAATGCTCCACCATGCATTATGTGGGTGTCATAGTCTCTATAGGCCACATCTCCAATACCGAGATGAGCGTTCTTCCATTCGCTTGTAGCTAGAGAATTGTTGGAACTATTAACCTCACTTCTGCATGGATCGATGTAATATTGCCCGCCGAATAGGTCAATAATCTGGTTAACATGTCCGTTCTTATATTTTCTTACATCAATACCAGCCTGAAAATCAAGATGGCCAAGGAAAGATGTGGTGTATGTAGATGATAGTCCACACCAACTTTGAGTGCCAACTTGTTGTGTCATTATCAACTTCGAGCCAACAGCTGAACTTCTGTTAATATCTTCAATCTTCGAGTAATCATAAGTTCCGTCATCTTTGCGGAATTTCATATTCAGAACACCAAAGTCTGTACTATACCAGTCATATTCTGAATATTCATTATCATCTGCTTTGCCTGAATAACCGCCTCCATATCCATAGGCTCCATAGACGTTCGTACTTAATGCCGACTTTTCGTCAATTTTCCAAGTGTAATTAAGTGAAATAAACGGCTTATGAAATTCGCTATACTCGTTCGATTTTCGTATCCCACTTCCATTGAACCCATAGTCCGGGTTATATCTGGACCAACCTTTAGGAACAGTATAGAGAGTCCTGACCTTTTCCCATTCTGATTTGGTAAGTGCATTCTGTCTTGAGTGTTGCTTATGTGGTGCGCCAAACGCCAAAAGGCTAATTTGATGATTATCACCGATCCTCTTTGACAGATTCATGAAATAGTTGTATACATTAAAATCAGCGCCTTGAACATAGCCATCGCCTGATGTATGACTCCCCAATATGCTTAACGCCCAACCGTTATTTGAAAGGCCAGTATTGACAGAAAAGGTTACTTTATTGTAACCGTCATTACCAAGAGCGTATGATACTGCACCTCCACGTTCAGCCTCGATTCCTTTGGTAATAACATTAATAGTCCCTCCCACGGCAAATGTTCCAATTTTATTCGCGCCGATGCCTCTTTGGGTTTGCATCACTGCCGTGACATCGCTCAAACTTGCCCAGTCTGACCAGTACATCGTTCCAGTTTCCAAGTCATTAACTTGGATACCATTGACGACTACAGCCACATTTGAGTTATCGAAACCTCTCATGAAGATTTCAGAATCGCCCCATCCTCCGCCTTGCCTGTTGACATGAATTCCAGGGGTGTATTTTAGGATTTCTGCAAATTCCTGATTTCCGAGTTTTTCCTCAATTTCAATAGCGCGTACGTTGCTTGCAACCACCGGTGTCTTTCTTGATACCGCATACTGTCCCGAAATGATCACATCAGATAATTTATACTCTTCTGGGACAAGAGAAACCCTTCCAACTGTTGGGTAATTCCTCAAAGTGATTGTTTTATCCTCATATCCTAAACATGAAAATTTCAGTTCCTTGTCTCCAATATCAAGCCCAATGCTGAAACTTCCATCATAATTCGTAATAACTCCTGTCTCTCCAACGATAACGGCTACGCCAACTATTGGAGCGCCAGTCTCTGAGTCGATGACAGTTCCTTTGATTGTTCTGTTTTGTGCTCCAAGTGAAATAGTAGCTATGGATGCAAGAAATGCTAATAATGTTTTATGTGTCATAGACTATGTTAGCCAAGTATATGTTCAATAATTCATCGTGTTATCTACGTGCTTTTTAGCAACTCGCAGAAAGACTAATATATCGTCAATCAAAGATACATATTATTTTGGTCCATACACACTCCTGCTGAACTTTTTGAGAGATCTGATTGTTTGTCATGAGTAATTGTCGATAGAAAAGAACAACGATTCATTATTGAATCTATCCCTTGTCAGTCCACCTGTTCTGCAAAGTTTGGACGCGTTCGTCAGGCGGCAAGGGACAGTTCCTTCGTTCCTGGAAACAGACACCCTGCGGGCATCGGTTTCCCTGAGCCGCCCTTGCCTTTCTCTTCCGTCCGTGTCCTTCCAAAGCATCACAGGCAGCCCGTCAAGGGAAAGGAAAAACAATGCCTGAGGCAGAGAAAGTACAACTTAAAATCAACTGCAATATGGAACTGAAAAATGCGGACAACCTGCATATCTTCAAGCAGGTGCAGAGCGTCCCGGAAGACGCGCAGAAGCCGTTCGAGTCGCCTTGGGGAAAGCGCCTTACCGAGATTGACCCCATGTGGAGAATAGAGCAGCTCACCAGGCTCTTCGGGCCGGCGGGAGAAGGCTGGTACACGGAAGTCACACGTCAGGAGAAAGTCTCCCTCCAGAACGGGGAGATCTGCGTGTTCACTGACCTCAATCTCTATCTCAAGGACTCGAAGACCGGCAAATGGAGCAAGCCGATACGTGGAACCGGTGGCAACCGTCTGGTACTAATGACGGCCGAAGGGCTCTTCGTTGATGACGAGGCCTACAAGAAGGCTTATACGGATGCTTTGGGAGTGGCCTGCAAGTCGCTCGGCTTTGGAGCGGACATCTACCGCGGTCGCAACGACACCAAGTACTCTGGTCAGACTGCAACAGCGACAAAACCATCCGAGAAGGAGGTGACAGTATCTGCCTGTGCTCCTGCACTGCCGGAGCAGCCGAAAGGATTGCCTGAATTAAGTCCTCAGCATCCGAGGTGGAACGCCTTCATAAGCTGGGCTGCCAAGAAACCGAAGGACAAGCCTTCGTGGACACTCAAGAGCGCCATCCGCAAGCAGTGGAACATCACGGATGAGAATTTCAACGAGCTGATGAGGCTCTCCGGAAGACAGATGTCAAACAACTAAACAATAGAGATTATGCCAAACTGGGCCTGCACAAACTACATCGCCACCGGCGACATGGACGAACTCCAGGAGTTCGCCCGCACACTCAACACGATGCCCGACCTCCTGAAGGGAAGCCCCTTCGGCTTCGGACGCTACTGGATGGGAAACCTTCTGGCCGCCTTCGGAATGACGAGGGAGGAGATTGACGAAAGCCCGATCTACTGCCGAGGGACATTCGACCCGAACTTCCACGCCGTAGCCTGCTTCTGCGGGCCGGACGTTGACGAGAAGGATGAGTTCTCCGTCGACGCTGACGGTAGGCTGAGGTTCTCCACCGTCTCTGCGTGGGGCAAGTCGGACGACATTGAGGAGTTCATCATGGACAAGTTCCCGTCAATCGAGTTCGCCTGGTCATCCACCGACGAGTTCGGCAACTTCCACGACACATGCAATCCGGAAGGGTTCACCGACCTGCCGGCATTCGTCCTTGACGGTTGCCTTTACTCAGAAGACGAGATCCCGCAGATGCGTGAACACGCCGGAGAATACATTGACCTTCCGCCCGGTGCCGACGCGGCGTTCTTCCGCTCGCAGGAGTTCCGCGACTTGGTTGACATGTACAACAACAGCCTTGATGAAGACGGCAACCGCATAGGCTTCGCCGTATTTGAGGACTGTTAGATTTTCAACTGGGCCGCTCCCGCGGCGGCCCGCAAATCAAATCACATATGGGTTACAGGGCACATGTATGCACGACATACCGGGTGCAGTACGGTACAGGATGCTTTTCGGCCGGCGCGTGCGACGCGGTCAACCGTCTGCTTGAGAATTATGAATATCCGGACGGAGACGGCGGCAGGAAGAGCCTCGTGGAATACTGCGACGCAGAGGAGACCGTGATGGAGCTGAGCCGCGAAGGGCTTGGGTCGCTGGTGGCCTCGCTGGAGAACGGAGAAGCACCGGAAGAGACGGAAGCCGTCCTCGACGCCGGATACACAAGGGAGGACCTTATCTCCGTATTCAGGGAATGGCTGGATTCCTCGGACAAGTCAAACGGCTTCATAAGGATAGAGTGGTTCTAAAACTACAGATGACATGGGATATTACACGCAATACGTATTCACCCTCGAGGAAGGGCCGGAAGAACAGTACCGGAGCATGACAAGGGAGATCGACGGGATTCTCTCATGCGACGACCTGTCGCTATACGAGTCCGTCTACGCAAAATGGTATGACTACGAGGAGGACATGGAGCGGCTGTCGAGGGCGTATCCGGAAATCACGGTCCGCGTCAACGGGGACGGAGAGGATTCGGACGACCTGTGGCAGGACTTCTGGCACAACGGAAAGCGGTTCAGCGAGCGCGTCAGGTTCGCGGACTACAAGGACATAAAGGACAAGTTAAACTGAAAACAGACAAAGAAATGAGTTACAGAGTCATAAGACCGGCCACCCACGAGGAGTGGCTTGAAGAGAGAAAGAGGGGCATCGGGTCGTCCGACGCCGGAACAATAATGGGCGCGAGCCCGTTCCAGACACCGTACGGGCTGTACCTGCTGAAGACGGGACGGGCCGAACCCGTCAAGGAGAGCGACGCCATGTTCAACGGCCATATACTTGAGCCGGCCGTGGCTGAATGGTTCTCCGGAAAGACCGGCTCGATCGTCGACATCACGTCCGAGGGAGACTGGATGGCGGTGGATACTGAAAGGGACTATCTTCGCGTGAGCCCCGACCGCCTCTACTGGCCGAAAGGGACTCCGGCGGCGGAGCAGACGATGAGGAATGCGAGGGTGCTTGAGATAAAGTCCACGTCAAAGACTGTCGACAAGGATGACCTGCCCGACTACTGGTATTGCCAGATACAGTATCAGATGGGCATACTCGGAGCTGAAGCGGGTACGCTCTGCTGGATCACGGGCTCCCCGACGCTGCATTTCGACTATGCGGAAGTCCCGTTCAACCGGCCGTTCTTCGATGCGCTTATAGAAAGGATCGACCGCTTCTGGAACGAAAACATCGGCAAGGACATCCCGCCTGCCGACACCAATGCCGCTGATACGCTGAGGCGCTATCCCAAGTCGAGGAAAGGACTCACGGCGGATGCTGACAAGGCCATATTCGAACTGTGGAAGTCACTCAAGGACTGCCGGGCGGAACTCAAAGAACTTGAGGAACGCGAGACTAATCTTACAGATGCGCTGAAGATGGCGACTGGAGAGGCTGAGACCCTCTCCTATACGGACACCGACACCGGAGAGGTAAGGACCCTGGCCACATGGAAGAGCAGCCTCAAGGAGGTGTTTGACGAGAAGGCCTTCCAGAAGGAGTTCCCCGAGAAGTGGATGAAGTATGGCAAGCCTGAGACGACGGTCACTCTCGACAGGAAATCCCTGGAGAAGGATGAGCCTGAGATATATGCCAGATTCTCTTCGAAAGTGAGCGGAAGTAGAAAATTCCTCATTAAATAGTATCTAAATAATAATCTTAAAGTATTTATTCTTATATTTGCCGTGACCTGACGGACTAACCGCTACGGCAGGTCGGGCAAGATACAATACCAACATAAAACCACAAGAACATGGCAAACAACCAGTCACTGGTCGGCAATATCGACCTCTCGGCGCTCAACGGAGCGCGTCTTGAGACGACGGCGGGCGGGAACCAGACCGTCGTCATTCCCGTGTCCGGGAATCCTTCCATATTCGTAGGCTCGAAGGAGAAGGGCGGACACATCTACATGGACATCGAGGTGCGCGAGGTGCCCGACAACAGATACGGCAACACGCACTTCGTCAAGCTCTCGGTCGGCAGGAAGAAGCGTGAGGAGATGGGGCTGACGCAGGACAGCGTCAAGCAGTATACCCCGATAATCGGCAACCTGAAGCCTCTCGCGAAGAGGAGCCGGGAGGAGGACATGCCGGAGGGATAGCAGAAGGATGCTTATTTATATCAGTTTTTAAGTTCTAACGGCAAGCCTGTACGTACGGGCGGCGTCGTCACGATGTGAATCGCGGCGGCGCCTTTCTTTATGCGTGATATTTCAAGCGATAAAAACGGGATAGGATATATTATATCGTGGAAACATCACAATTTTTTGTTTCAATTGTTTGTGTGAACAACGGCAGCAGTGAACTATCTTTGCAGCCTTTTCCGCTATTCGGCGGATGAAGGATTAGAATTGAGTCGTGATGAAGATAAACGGACAAGGAATCATCCATAGGAGACAAGATTACTATCGTGGGCAGAATCCGTGACGTCGTGATTCTGTCCGCAGTTTTCATACATCAAGGCCTTTGGAGGAAACCGGTCATTACCTGTCCGTACAGATAAACCTCCGGGCCTTCTTCAGACGCGCGTGCCCATATCCGGACACGGATTCCGCGCCAATCCGAAAACACCGCTAGAGAACCAGCTTTCACTTTTCATTCGGCTCCGTCCATTCCGGAGTCCCGATGGCCGCAGCACACGGCAGTCTGCTGGGGCGGAACTGCCGTATCAATGCCAAGTGCGTCCCATTACGGGAGCACCGGACAATATTCAAGAGATGACTGTACAGATTGCGGCAGGTTCATGGAGAACGTTTCTCCGGCGGCGACTGCGCCAGTGAAGGGAAGGACGCGGTGTCCATCCCGATAACCAATCAATCTAATAATACATATGAGAAAAAATGTATTACTTGAAGCGGCTGCCGTACAGGGAGCCGCTTGCCATCAATCTATCTGCCGCGCCAGAAGGCTGCTGTCGGCGGACACACAACCAAATGTCATCAATGAACTGGACGAGACCATCCGCTGCCTGGAGACCTCCGTCGCCGAGGTCGAGGACGTGCTCCGTACCATAGCCTCCATCGAGGACTGTCAACATAGGTGCGCAGTTTACCTAGAGACCTTGCGACAGGCCATGAGTGACCTTGAGGAACTTGACCAGATTGAACTTGGTACGCTTAGGGATGCCGAGTCCTACGCCGAGACCGCGCAGGAGTACCTCGGATTCCTGGTATCGGGGTACCGATGCTCGTCAACTGAAGACTGATGGTCGTACCTTCAACCCCAAAGACGGCGGCCGCAGATGCGGTCGCCTTAATTGTATCGTCCTGCTTAATCTATTGCTTATCTAAAATTAACATAAAGTATTGATATAATTTTGCAGAGTGAATGAATAATAGTATATTTGTATTGTTTTTATAATCTTATGGACGCGGGCGAACAGAAGCGGACACTTTTTCAACTTTCCGCCGTCCACAAGGATACATTGACGCTTGTTATGGACAGAAAAGAAGAAAACAAGGATACCATCGGCAGGGCTCTGGCGGCAGGATACAGGGCCAGCAGGATCGTCGGCACCGCACACAGGAGGGCTTCGGAAGAAACGGCGCCTGCCGTGCTCAATGAGCTTTCCAGGGCCAGGACGAGTCTGGAGGAGGCCCTTTTCTGTCTTGAGGAAGTCAAGGGAGTCGAAGGCTCCATCGACGGAAGCATCTCCTCGTGCCGGGAGTTCGTCAGGGAATATGCCAGGGCCATTGATGCCGGGATGTTCGACAACTGTACGGCAGGCACGCTCAGATGCGGAATGGACGAGGCAGCGGACGCAGCGGAATGCCTGAAGGGCCTTGTTGACGGTTATAGAAGTCTTGGTCAGAAAAACAATAAATAACACTATAGGAGGGATTTGTGATGAGAAATTTACTTTCCGGACTGTTCAAGTTCGTTTTCGGCACGGTGAGGTTCACCCTGGCCGTATTCCTGATTCTTGCGGGATTCATCATCGGGCAGATGCCGGACTGAGGAAGCCTATGAAGACAATATCAACATTTAAAACAACCATTCAATGAGATCGAAATTTGGAATCGTGGCGATTGCCACCGTCGCATTCATCGCGGCAATCGCAGGCACATCCTGCAACAAGGAGGAGCAGAATACCGGGTTCAAAGAGAATACAGCAGTATCCTGGAGACCGTCTGAGGAAAGCTACACCATCCGTGTCGGTGAGATGGCAAAGGTCGAAGGCACTCTTCTCTACGACGACGGCCAGACAGTTACGCTTGAAGCATTCTGCACTTCCGACAACCCGGAGGTCGTCAAGGCGGACGGCGTCCTCGGCGTCCTCGGCATCGCCCCGGGAACAGCCACCGTCAACGCTCAGGTAAGGCTCTATAGGAACGGCAACCTGTCCGCACCGCCGACCGTGTTTGAGAAGCCTGTCACGTTCACCGTCAAGGCGGAGGACAAGCAGATGATGTCTCTGGAGGTGTCGCCTTCAGAGGTGACGCTTGAAAGGGGCGAGTCCGTGCGCCTCAAGGTCTTTGCCGTTTATCCGGACGGAGGCCGGAAGGAGATAGCGCCTTCGCTTTGCAGATGGTCCGTAGAGGACGACGGGGTGCAGCACGTCATTTACGGAAGCGACGGCGTGGTTACGGCTTGCCAGTACAGCGGATGGACGATTATCACTGCAACCTACACTGAATCAGGAGAAACAGCTTCTGCCAGCTCGTGTATTACGACCATCGACTGAGCTTGCATGGAATTAAAGAGTACGGGCGACTTGAGTCATATTCAAGTTGCCCGTACCATTTTTAGTGATATCTGTCTTGGCTATATATGCAATCAAATGAATTATTATAATGAAAGTGGTGTATTTATATTAAAAGTGAAGACTCTACTTCCTTCTTGGAAGAATGGTGCTTTTACTTTAATCTCCTTTGCTATTTTGCATTTATTGATAATTTGTTTAGCATCTTTGGTATATCGAATAAATAGATAATTACTATCTCCTGTTGCTGATTCACATGTTTTATACGTAATAGCATCTTCATTACCAAAACGCATAACTATTTCATCAGTTCCCATGTATTCATTGCATACAAATTGACCATTATTGATAGTGAAATAAACATCAACATTGTTCTCCTTCTCTCTGATATGCATGGACAACCTAGAACCTCCGTTATAAGGAAAATCAAAATTGACAGTATTAAGACTCATTATGGATGCCAGTTTAGTGGTTTTATCTGTCATCTCATCCGTGTTCTCGTGTATAGACCATTCCTGATTTAAACTATCAATAGTCTTCGATGCTGTCTCCTTTGCTAAAGTATTAATTCTAGTTACTTCATCAATACTATCTAAATATGTTCGGTAGATGTATATTTTATAACCTATAAAAACAATCAATATCGTAAAAAAAAGAATGAGGAGATTTCTCTTATTCATAGAAAGTGAAATTAAGCAGATTCAATAATCAAATCAAAAAAAACGATTTTACGATGCAAATGTAATAATTTCTATCGAAGGTAACAATACGACAGGGATTACTCCTTTTCCGTCTATTACTTTGTATCCCATAAGTTGTCAGATTATTGTTCGTCCATAAAAATGAAAGAATTGTGCTTAACAATTTTCAAGTTAAGCACAATTCTGTTCAACAGCAAATAAACTATGATAATTTGAAATAAAAGGCTGCAATTCCAACCGTGTAACTACCTCAGCGTCCAACTGCCGTCAGGAGCCACGTTCAGGTAATGCTTGTTAACGCCTTTCACGTTCACTTCCGCATCCCAGTCATAGGTGTCGTATGACTCCTGGACATAGAGTATGGCCGCGACGGTGTATCCGTCAGTCCAGAAGTCGAAGAACCGGTCTTCCGTCGTGTTGTATACTGTCGGACGGTCGTCCAGCACCGCCTCGAGAACTACTTCCTCGTTGACTACGGTGACAGGCAGGAGACACTCCCGGAATCCGGTGTAGAAGTTGAACTCCAGTCTTGACGCATCTATCTGGTCGTAGAAGAAGTCGTGCCAGATCACGTTGCACGTATATTCGTCCGTATTGAATACGCTTTCCTTGAGGACGTTGCCGTTCATGTCCACGGCATATACCTTCGTCGTCTTTCCATATTTGCCGCTTGCGACGGTGGCGCACATCTCCTCGTTGTCCATGAAGGAGTTCTTTCGCTGGGGCTCGTCGGTGTTCTCGAACTCCACGAGACTCCTGTCCGAGAGCATCCATACCCTCCAGTCCGCCTTGGTGCATCTCGGGATGTATGTGTGCGGGAGACTGGCATTCGGATACGTTACCTTCGCCTCATTGTAGTTTATCGGCCCGGAGCCTCCGTTTGCGACGACATAGTTCCTCTCCAGCGGGTCCAGCTTCGCTCCTGTAGGTATGATCTTTATGAACCAGTGCGTCCTGTTGGAATCCTGGAACTGGCAGCTGATGTTCACGGTGTTGCCGGAGAACTCGGCCGGGGCATAGCTGGCGCTGTCATCGCCGTCCCTGCCGTCATCGGTCAGGAGCTCGAACGATTCCACGACATAGTCGCGACCGGGCGTGAGTATGTCATAGACGAGCTGTCCTGCGCTGTTCACCCTGTAGTTGGCCGCTATCTGGAACGACATGCTGACGATGCCTGCCCCCGACAGCTCCAGCACGTAGTTCGGACAATGGTCGATGTCCTCTATGCGGTTGGGGCAGTCATCAATGTCGATGTAGTCGTCATTCCAGGGTGACGTGTGGTTGCGTGTGCATCTGGAGTCATGCGCCCCGTGGTCACGGGTACAGGCCGGATCATGCACCTTGGTGAACGACTGGTGGTCCCAGGACGTCCTGACATTCACCATGCCTATCGGGCTGACGTCAATGGGCTCCTTGTAGGCCAGGGCCGTGACCGTGCATCTGTCGGCGACGCGCCCGTCCCAGTAATAGGCGGTGAGGCTTCCGCTCCTCTGGGCAGTGACCTTGCCCTGCGAGAGCCTCATCGACGATTTGTCGAAAGACACCTGCGACAGTGACGCGTCGAGGCTGTATGTTATGCCGTGGTACGGCGAGCTTCCGACAACCCCCACAACGGTGCTGGAGTTGCCTTCAACAGTATACTCCCTCCTGTCGAACCTGAAGGTCCTAGAGTCGGTGACGTCCGGCTCAAGTTTCCAGTAGTCGTCGACGAACCCTCCTTCATCCGTAAGATTGAGGGTCAGCGTGTATCTCGTGCCTCTCAGTACGTCGAAGCTGTCGTAGTTGTTGTCCCCAAGATACATCCTGTAGGTGTTCTCGCTGACAAGGCCGCCGGAGAGGTCGGTGTATGTGCCTGTCATTTCAATATATGTCGGCAGGTATCCTCCCACTGACGTGCCGCTCTGCGGCACCTTCAGCTTCGGATCCGCCGCCGGATTGTCGAGGGCCCTGCCGCAGGCGTTCTCAAGCGTGTAGAAACGCACGGACGATCCGGCGGCAAGCGCGGTGAGGTCCGTATCTGTCGCGCGGTCGCCGTCTGCCATCTTTGAGGCTTCGGAAACGGAGAATGCCCTTTTTGAAGCAAATGGTGACATCTCTGTCGGAGATTGTCTTAGGCGAAGGCTCTTTATTCGGAACGTGCCGTGCGAGAAGTTCTTGGTTACCCTGAAGTCGTAACGGGCGGGGAGCCTCGTGAAACGCAGCGAGACGGTCGTTCCCAGAGCAGCATCCACCGGACCGCATACCATGGGCATACCCTTCGCAAGGGAGAACTCCGACGGTGGACAGGACAGGGCAAGCCCCGTGAGCTTACTTTCCCCGTCACCCCTGGAGAGGCATGACGACAGGTCTCCGCAGTTGAGAACGGCGTAGAACCTGTAGCCCCTTCCGGATACACCGCTCACCTTAGGCGCGGCGCCTTCCGTCAGGTTGAAATGATACGTCCTCTCCAGCACGTATCCTCCGCCGGAACTCTTTCCGAACTGAAAGACGGTCATGTCCTTGGCCGCGCTCTCGTATCCGTCAAGCGAGGATTCGGGCCCCACGGCGGAACGGGTTTCGCAGTAGTCCTCGTCAAATAGAATCTCTATTCCAGTTATGACACCCGAGCCTTCCGGCTGTTGCTCACTTACGCATGATGTAGGAAGTAATGCCGCCAGCACCGCTGCCGCCAAAAACAATTGTCTGAAGAATTTTCCTTTCATATCCTGTCCTGTTTTTGTCAGATGTTCTCTTCGTATTTCTGTCCCTCCTTCCACGGGTCTATCCTGATGCCGACGACGCCGAGGTTGAAGTCCAGGCCTACCGTCACGTCATTGAGGTCTTCCCTGTCCCACCTGTATCCCGCATCCTCAAGGAGACGCTGCAGGTCAATTTCGTCCTTCTCCTTCCCGGCGCTGGTGATTGTCAGGACCAGACGTCCCTCCTGCCGCAGTCTCGGCACGAAGAACCCTGCCGTCCCTTCGTCCGTGAGTTCCAGCATCATGCCCCAGTCTCCCGGCAGCGGAGACAGCGTCAGCAGGTCAAGCCCTCCGCAATCCGTCGACACCGACAGCGCGTCGATACCCTGTGCAGATCCCCTGTCAAGGAACCGCAGCGTCACGCGGGCGAACTGACGGTGCATCCGCACTATGTCGACTGCAGTCTCCCCGGTGCAGTCCACCTCGGCGGTGTGCGCCCATACGGTATCTACCATGTTGCCGTTGTTGAAAAGCGCCTTGGATGACGACACGCGCGATGCTCCGGAACAGACGCTTGTGCGGACAATGCCCTTCAGCACCGTCCTCTCGAACTGGCCGTTCTCGATGTCCTTCCCGGAGACCATATCAGAGTATATTATCTCGCCGTCCTCCAGAAGTTCAATGCACGCTTTGTCTGAGACTCTCTTTACGTCGGAGAGTTCTATGGTAAGCCAGCACGGGCAGTCAATCCTCTTCTCCTTGAAAGAGCAGGAAACGGCCAGGAGCAGCGTCAGTGCCATGCCGGCAATATTGCAGCGGTTCATTCTCATGACTTTCTTTGTCTTTGGTTGTTGGTGGGGCGGGCGGAGTCGGACCGCCAGCGGGAAGGACTGTTTCCGGGACAGACTTCCTGTGCCTCCTGGCACGCCCCCGAGACTTATTATCCTCTATGATGTCAGATTGTCTCGTCGTAGGTGGCGCCGGACTTCCATCCGTCCACGCTCACTGTCACGCTTGCTGAACCCTTTTCAATAGGTTTGTTCGGCTCGTCAGAACCGATGCTGCTGATGGTAAGGGCCACTGTATAGGTGGTGTTGCGCTCGATGGTTGACTTGCTCAGGGTGACAGGATAGTAGCAGAGCTTTCCGTCCACAGTCGCAGCCACTACAAGCACAGTCCTCTGGGCAGAGAAGGACGCTGTGAATCCTGCTGGTGTTGCAGTAGAGGAATTGGCGTAGCCGTACATGATGTAAGGAGTCGAAGGCTCGTGGGATGAGTTGTTGGCAACTGATGCTCCGACGGTCTTGAAAGTCAGCTCCGGACATGATGCCGTGTAGGTCGAGCCGTCTATGATATGGCTCTGTACCAGAGGAGTCTCGTCCTTTCTTCCTTCTTTGTTGTACCATGTGCTCACGGCAGCCGTTCCTGCGATGTTCTGGTTGCCGGCCACATTGGCGAGGAACACCCTCTCCACCTTCAGGGCTCCGTATGCCGCCGGGAGGTTGTTGGTGACGGACTTCAGCACGACTCTTGCCGCAAGACGGCTCACGGCCACAGAACAACTGACGGTTCCGGAAGATACCGTGCATGATGCCTTGCCTGCCATCAGGAATCCCTTGGATGCGGTGACGCTGTTAGCAGAGAGGTCAACAGCCTTCGATTCAAGCTCAGACAGGCTGCCGATGGCAGAGAGGTCCGGTCCGTTCACGACCGCATATACGGTCTTTGCTCCGGAAGTGGCGGATACCGATCCGGTAAGGTCCTTGCCGAAGTCACGGTAGCAGTTGATCTTGCCGTCGGTGCCGAACACGAACACCTGGACGCGGTTGACCTGCGATTCGTAGGCCTGGGCGGTCGTGTAGGCGTTGACGGCCCTGGTCACCGGCCCGTCCTGGGGTGCTACGCTGAGCATGATGGTTCCCTCTTCAGGAACGCCGTTCTCTACGGAAGGCTGTGCCTCCTTGTTGCAGGCTGTCAGCGACACTGCCGCTGCAGCTAAAATAAGTGAAATGGTCTTTCTCATTTCTTTTTGTTTTTAGTTGGTTGAACAATTGTTTTGTATGTTTGATTTTAGATATCCCTTGACAGTTTCTTCAATGTATTCCGGTTGATTATGCCTACGTAGATTCCGCACAGAAGGAGGATGACAAGAAGTGCTGCAAAGCCCCATAGGATGTAGGCTATGAATCCTGATAGCCACCAACCCATACAGAGAGACAGCCACAGCAGCATTCCTCCAGCCCCGGTGCAGACCAAAGCCGCTCCGACGACATTCAAGCAGAACCGTAAAAGTCCGTTGCCGGTCTTGACCTGTCTTTCATTCTTGTCCGTCACCATGATTCCTCCTCCTTGTTTAAATCGTATGCCCTTATAAGTGCGGAAATCTCCGGGTCAAGATTTCCCCTGTGCCTGTATGATGGCTCCTTGCGGCAGGCGTCGAGATAGTGCCGCACCGCTGGCCCGTCCTCTCCCTTCCTTGAGTAGAGAATGGCAAGCAGGTAATCCACCCTTGCCGTCCTCTCCATCGTGGAAAGCATGTCCATGGCGCTGGCGTTGTAGTCCAGTAGGCTGTACGCCACAGCCGTGTTGTAGTCCCTGTACGGGCGCAGTATCTCCAGCGCCTTCCTGTAGTCCCTGTCGCGTATCAGCTGCACTCCCTTCATGTAGAGGGTGTCGAGCTCGGTGGTGTGCACGGTGTCCTTCACCATGCCCTTGCGGTGCAGGTGGAAGTCGAATCGCACCGTCCTGAGATACGGATAGAGGGATTCGCGCATCCTCCTGTAGAACGGCTCGCGGGAAAGTTCCCTTTCCCTGGCGTCTGGGTCACGGACCTCCCTGATGCGGAAATATGTCTCCTTCTCGGCTCCTGTCATGAGCGAGTCCGACCTTACAAGTGCGTCAAGGCCTTCCCAGTTCTCGGGCATGTTCCTGGGGATGAACCTTATGTCTCCGGCGTTTTTGTCCTCCGGCCTGACCTCTTCCTCACCGAGGCTCAGGCTGACGCCCCTCTCGTTGCGGAGAGAGTCCGCGTATGTACTCATCCATCCGCGGAAATAGTCCGTCACGCCTTCGGAACGCCTTCGTGAGAGACGGTCATTGAAACTCACCGCTCCCTCTGGGGAACACGTTGCAGTCACTACGATGGAGTCAAGGTCATATACCTCGTCCTGAAGGAGTGCACCGAGATTCTCCCTGATTCTGCCCGTCTCCGTGCGGTTGTGACCGAGGCTCAGGTCCACGTCGCTGCGGCCCAGCGCGAACTCAACGTAGCACGCCGTGCTGGCGTCGGCCCTGCGCTCGATGACCTTCTGAAGATAGCGTTCCGTGGGATCGACAAGGGTCGATATGGAGCTGATGTAGAACGTCAGCGGGTCTCCGGCCGGAATATCATAGACTTTGCGGTCGGACTCCCAGATGCCGCCGGAAAGGACAATGTCCACCTTCCGTAGCTGTGGCCGAGTCGCGACCGTCTGGACGTAGTTGTAGATGAAGTCCCCGTTCACGGCCCTCATCACGGTGTCCAGCCGCAGCCCTTCGGTCACTATCGGCGCCTTCACGTAGCGCCGGTACATCTTCTCCCTGCGGGCCTTCCTCCGCTCGTTGAGCATGACGGCCACGCGATTGGTGTAATGTTCGACGGCCTCCTGCTCGGTCGTGCCGTAGACCGAGGCGAACTGCTCGTCGGAGACCTCCGTGGAGTCGGTACGCATGGCATAGAGCGCGGGTATGTTGCGACGGAGGAAGAGTTCCAGCTGGCGCAGGTCGATGAACCTGTCGGGGTCGTTTACTATTGTTGACAGAAACCGCCCGTACTGCTGGTATCCCTTGAGCTGTGCCCTCCGGTAGTCCCTTCCCGTCACGACGATGCCGTCAAGCCTGAGGCTGTCTCCGACGATGAACATGTCAGGCCAGAGGCGTATCTGCCAGCGGCTCTCCTGGAGCGCCTGAGGGACGACGACCTGGAACTCGAGGTCCACCTTGCCGTGGCGCTCGGCCACGTTCCTGAAGGTGGCGGTGACGAAGGCGGCGTCAAGCACGTCGCTGGCGACCATCTCCCCGTCGACGTCGCGGACTGCCTTCATGAGGAAGAACTGTCCGCCCTCTCCGTCATCCACCCTGAGGGTGTCCCGGTGCGGACGGGTGAGGTCGTACTCGCGCAGAGACGACTCTCTTTTCGGAAGCCTCAGTCCTGCTGACACCTCGCTCTCTCGCAGTTCTCTTATCTTTCCAGAGGTGCCACAGCCGGAAAGAAGAACCGACGTCAGCGACAGTGCCGCAGCCGCTTCTCCTATGGTCCTCAGAACACCCATACCAGCGAAGCCATTACGCTCGAAGGCAGTATGAACCATTTCGTGCCGGAGCCGGTGATGCGGCCGCACCTAGGGCAGGCGTAGGTCGTGTAGTCCGTCCTGCCTGTCCAGAATGCCGCGCCGAACTCAAGGTTGAGATTCCTGTGCAGCATCAGCGAATAGCCGCCGGCCAGGACAGCGCCGTAGGCGTCGCCCTCCTCGGTCGATCGTGATACGATGCCGCCGCGGCTGTACTCCTCGTACTGCGCAGCTAGTCCTGCCCACCAGCCGGAATAGACGTACCACGGCCACCAGCGGAATCCCGCCGAATATGTCTGGCGGCGGTCCTGCATCTGCTTCGACGGGTCGTCACTATTGAAGGTCCACGGGTTCACGCGGGCTTCGGCGTTTACCGAGAAATGCCTGTCGACAGCGACGCTGCCGCTCGCGTTCATTGTCCCGAGCCAGAACCAGTCGACGGCATTGGTCCCCAGGGACCATTTCTGCGCCCGGCACATGCACGGGAACAGCATCAGCACTGTGATGAGGGTAAGTATTCTGGTGTTCATGTCGTTCATAGGGTGTGTATCTGTGACGCGGCCTTTCCGTTGACCGTGTATGTCGGTATGATTGTGGCCGCCTGGTTGGCCGAATGCCACCAGGTGGTGCCCTTGTAGAGATAGCGTATCGGGAACGCGTCGGGACCGGAAGGGCTTACCGTCACCGATGTCCTTCCTGCCGTCGCCCCGCCGGACACTATCGTGAACTTTAGTTCAACGCCCGTGATGTCCGTATGCAGGGTGCGCTTGTTGCCGTTGCCGATGGCGTTGGAAGCGTCCGTGCGCGTGTTCGAGTACACCTTGTCCATGAGGGCGCGGAGCGTTCCGTTGTCGACGGAGGAAGCCGTCATGCCGGGAGTCAGCCTGGACGTGGCCTGTGCCGATTCCGTGAACCTCTCCGTCTGCGGGCTTGCCGAGCCGATGAACTGCTTGTGCCGGTACGTTATGCTGCCCCTGACGGTGATGTCGACTGTGATGTCGAACGCCGTCTGCAGCGGGTTGTGCCCCGAAAGCATGGTGATCATGCCTGTGACGTCGTTGTATGCGAGGACGAGCTGGGTTGGCTTCCTCTCCGGCTCCTTGAACGTCACGACGGACGACTCCGAGCCTAGGGCAGACTTGACATCTACCTTCAGGTAATGATCTCCCGTCAGAATGTAAGGCAGCTCAAAGGTGTAGGACTCGCTCCTGGCGAAGTCCAGCTCCATGGTGCCTCCGAACTCGCTGCCCAGATACTTCATTCCGGTCAGCTTCTCGCCGTCAAGATAGAACGTCACCTCGTAGCTGGTCTGCGACGCGCCCATGCGGTTGCCCAGTATCACCCTCGAGAAGTCAAGGTCGGATGACGTGTCCATGCGGACAGTCACCGCGTTCTCCGTCCTGAAGACGACTGCCTTCTTCCTGGACACGCCCTCTCGGATGAACTCCATGACGAGCGTCCCGGTCCCGCCGGCGGTCTTGGGAAGGAGCAGCACCTGCGGATTGCTCAGGCTCAGGTCTATCCTGTCACCCGATTCCAGCGAACCGCCGCGGAGCGAGCTCAGTTCCAGGGTGTGGTCGTTGTCAATGACGTAGTTCAGGGTGTATTCTCCCTCAGTACCGCTCTCCAGCGTGAGTGAAAGTGTGTTGCAGAGGTAGTCGGAGCTGAATGCCGTCTCCGCCGTGATCTCGAACCCGAGGTCGCGGACGCTCTCTGCCATGTTGAGTTTGCCGCATGCGGTCACAAGGAGCGCCGCCATGGCCGCTCCAGCAAGAGTCTTTGTCGTGTTCATCGCTTGGGAAGGTTTATGCGGACCCCGAGTGAGCCCGTGAGGTTCCACTTGTCGGAATTGAGTGAGGAGCCGAGCGTCACCGGAAGCTGCGCCCCTAATGTAAGGGCCACGCAGCGGCTCACGAAGAACTCGGCCTCCAGTTCAGGAAGCACTCCGTATATGAACTGGCTCTTCGGCAGTCCTGTCTTCAGCTCGGACGGGAGCCTGCGGAAGGCCTCGTATTGGTTGATGCCGAGGAACACGTCGCCTCCTCCGTAGACGCTGAGGACCCTGTTGTACGTCCCGAACAGACGGTATCTCCAGCCTCCGTAGAGCGACCATGCGATATGGTCGAACAGGTCGTCGTGTCCGACGCCCGTGTCTGATGCTATCCTGTGGTTCCAGTCAATTGCCCTCACTCCGGCCTTCCACAGTGAAGAGCGCAGGTATCCGCCCGCGCAAATGTCCAGTCCGCCGGAAGGGACCGCATAGGCGGACACCGTCGGCGACACGCCTATGAAGGTGCTTCCATCTGCCGTCCGCTGCGCTGCGGCATCGCTGTGCCAGAACAGCTGCAGAGCCAATGCCAGCCCTGCGCTGATCATACTCTTTCTCAATGTCATCTTTGTCGACTTGCTTTTGTTTTTCGGCAAAGATAATTATTTTAATACATAAAAAAGATTAAATATATACTTTTTATGAATAAAAGATTATTTTATCGATACGTAACGAATATAGAAATAATGCAAAACTAGTTTCATTACGAGAATCTAACAGTCACCATATGAATGAATGGATGAGCTGAATTTGTGTACACAAATAACGGCTAACGTGGTAACTTTCACCATCAAATTTAGATGAGACTTGATAGATAATTCTTATATTTGTACAAAGAGGCAAGAAATCGATGCATTAGTCCTATAATATCTGCTAATATCTGTCCATTGGCAGTTTTAACATTGATTTTGCAACAGATTGCGTTTATTGAAATAGTATTAATAATTGGCCATGAATATTAACAAACAAGAACTAGTCAATAAGATACATACAATTGATAGTTTGAGTGCTGATGAAAAGTCAGCGCTTGTGGAACTACTTAACACCCGCAAGAAATATGGACTAGTTTGGGAGGATAAACCAGAAGTAGTAGAGGAGCGAATGGCCTTGCTCGGTATTTCTGGCAAAAACTACAAGAAGATAAAAGTTACGCATTTGATATAGCTTTTGAGGGCGCAAATATGGACATTTCTGTATTATCGGCAATATTTACGGTAATAGGAGCTATTTCATCAGTTTTGGCTGTAATCATTACCATAAGAATATCAAGACGTATTCCAGAGGAAGACATATTGTCCCATCGGCAAAGGATAAGATCTTTGATGAGAGATCTTCGCGCAGAAATGGAGTCTGGTAAAAGAAATTATATGTTGCGCATTATTGATGTTGATCGTTTTGATAAGTACTATCCTGAAGTATTTGAGAGGGAACCTGTTCAATCATATTTGAAAGGAGAGTTAGATAGAGTCGACATAAAAGGTGTTTGGATTACTAATGGAATTATTGGGGTAAAACATATGTCTGGTCGAAAACATTATCTCATTTCAAATGACGATGATTGTATTAGAGCCAAGAGAAATGGACTTATTCCGTATAGTTGGATTATTGATGTTGACTTCGAGGGAGATGAGTGTGAATCATCCGCAATTATATATTGCAGGTTTAAGAAGAGATATCCTCCTTCATTTAAAAGATACTATCTAAGTAATGTGCGGTATTTCCATAGTCGTATAGGTTTTGTCAATAGGCGGTCTCCGTTTCAGAAATATGAGTATTATTTAATGAATAGAGAACTGTCTTTTCCTCATGCCGCAGCCAACATTACCGTGCGTGGTGATAATCCTGTTTATCCTTGAATTTATTACGAACATCTCATATGGCCAAATATGATGAAATAATTGACTTAATTAGACGAGAAGAGGTTGTTCTTTTTGTTGGAGCTGGATGTTCGTTAGCAGCTGGCGCCCCTTCTGCTTCTGATTTGAATACTCGGCTCAAGAAATTACTCGATAAGTCGTTTATTCCGCAAACCGATACACTTCAAGAGGTTTCAGAGGCATTGGTACTCCAAGACGGCAACAGAGACAGATTGAACAAAGTCTTGATTGATTCATTCTCATCACTGAAGCCGACATGTTTTCACAAATTATTGTCAACAATTCCTTATATTAAGGATATTGTCACAACAAATTACGACAACCTAATAGAGTCTTCATATAATTACAACAGCATACAGGTCTTTGCTGAAGATCAGGATTGTGGCTGTTATTCAGAGGACAAATATCACATATATAAAATACATGGAGATTATAATCATCTTGACAGGGTTATTGTCACGAGTTCAGATTACCGCCACACAATAAAATCGCATAAGGATTCGCTCCTATGGAGCAAGATTAAATCTTTATTTGCGACAAAGCACGTTGTGTTTATTGGATATTCATTAGCTGATGGTAATTTCCAGAATCTAATAGAGGAAGTCGAAATAAACGAAAAGTCAAAGTCCAAACAAATATATCTGATTTCACCGGGAATTGATAATCTTACAAAAGCGAAACTCGATAAACTAATTGTTGTTGGTGTCGAGGGTGATGCGGATTCATTTATTACAGCTTGTATCTCTTCGTTAAAAGAATCATTTGGAGAGGACATCTCATCACACGATAGAAATAAATCAGCAGCACAATTCGGTAGAAATAACGGCGTTCTGCTTGAAACTAGAGATAATGGAAAGTCTATTTACATTACCTCTATGAAAGGTTCAGAATCTAATAATTTTACATTTGATTTCTCAACAGAAAGAAAGGACTTACTGCTTGGAAATAATATGTATTCAGACAAAGTACCATGTGGCGAAATCAGTATTCCGGCCCTCTCATTAACTCCAAAAGAGATGCAGACTCTTAAGTTTGTTTTTAATGGGCTCAATGTGACGAAAGGAATTAATGTAAGCAAAATATTAATTGGACCTGCTATCAAGAAAATTCAATTAAGGATTCATGCTAAAAAAGAAAATGTAACTAAACGCGTTACGGCTTACATATATTGCTCAGCTGATAATGAGATTCATATAAAGATGAATGTTGCTATAGGAGAGGCTGACATTGTTGTTCGTGTACCAGATGCTGAGAAAAATAACCTTCATTTTACATTAAAGATAGAGTATTATAAGACATTTAAGGATTTGTCGAATGCGATAGATTGGTTGTCGATTATCTGTGGCTTTAAAACCGGTAATATGGTGGTCACGTCAGAAAATAAACAGTATGCAAATTTTGAAAACATACAACTTGAACAGCTTGCTCCATATGAGAAATACCTTGAGTATTGTAAAAACATACAGGATATTGAGAACAACTCAAATGTGATATTTGACAATTACGAATGCTTTTCTGATGCGAGATTATATGCTTCCCAAGCAATTAGATCATATGTAATGAAGGAACCTATAGTAGTCGTTCTAGATTCTAAGAATAAAAGATTTAGCATTTATCTGAAGGAAAGAGAACATAGTCTTGAGAAGTTTGGGTATTATGCTCAAACAACTGTTAAATCAATAGAAGAACCGTTTTATTTGTGTGGCAAGGAATATGTCATTCCACAAGAACTAATATTCCGAAGTAAAACACATCTGTTAAGTATTGTTGAGTGTGACGATGGAACTTTTAAGTGTGATTTTGAAGATGAATCAGACAATCTTCAGATTCTTTTCTCAGATAAAAGACTTTGATTTACAGAATATTAGTTAACGATATAAAACTGACGCCAAATATGAAAACTAATAGGAATACGTTTCTAAATGAGCAGAAGTTTTTCATCAATAAAGACAGCATATTGCCCACTATAGTCATAGATGATATAGATTGCTAGAAAGGGATAATTTATATGCAGATAGCCTTCATCATATTAACGCTTGCCATAACGATTCTTGTTCCGGTCATTGTCGTGATCGGGAACAAGAAGCGTGACGCGAGGCGAGATGAATTGGTACAGGAGATTGAACCTGAAATTGCTCCTGCGCTTGAGAAGATGTCCGCTTACTACAACTACTCGCATTATATCACGGAGTCGGAAAGGACTGCTTTGAGCAATAGATATGAAGTCCTGGGAAAGAAGCTCAAGAAAGTCTCTGGGACACGACAGTTAAGGCGGTCTCCGGAATGGGAGGCTGCGGATAGGCTGTGCAAGGCATTGTCCAATACAGAAGAGTTCAAAATGGAGAACAATCGTCAGTTCATCCGTCGAGAACTGGAACGCAACAGGGAATTCTTTGATACGGTGCTCAAATATCCTCTGGATGCGCAGCAGCGTGAAGCGATTGTCTCACTGGAGGATAATGTCCTCGTCATAAGTAGCGCTGGTAGCGGAAAGACCATGACCACAGTCGGCAAGGTCCGTTATCTTGTGGACAAACAGGGCGTAGATCCGTCCAAGATCCTTATGATTACCTTCACCCGCAAGGCCGCCGAATCTCTTTCGGAGAGACTCGGGGAGAAGTCGCTCAGATGCGTCACGTTCCACAGATTGGCGCTTGATATAATCGCTGGGGGCACTGGACGTAAGCCTACTATAGCGGATACAGGATTGCCGGCTCTGGTGTATCACGATCTTATGGACAATAATGCGGCATTCAAGTCGGCGATTTCCGACTATATCATTAACAGTCGTTACCGTATGCCTGACCAGTTCGAGTATTCTTCAAGAGAGGAATATATCGCTGCCCGCCAGAAATACGGGGTGAACTCATATTACAAGGATATGGATGGCAGACCAGTGTTCTGTAAGAGCGACGAAGAAAGCCGTCTGTGTGATTACTTTGGGAAGTGCGGAATTCATTTCCGCTATGAGGAAAGGTACGAATATGACACGGCGGACAAAGATTACCGTCAGTATTGCCCGGATTATTCCATTTACTTTATGGGCGAAGACGGAAGGCGACATCGAGTATATCTTGAACATTTCGCTGTGGATGAACAAGGGCATTGTCCGCGTTGGTTCTCATGCGAGGAGGAACAGAAATACATTGAGGGCATATACTGGAAAAGAAATGTCCACAAGACACACCGTACTATCCTGTTGGAAACCAGAAGCGCCGATTTCCATAACGGGAATGTGTTTCTGAAACTTGAGCGGCAGTTGCATTTACTAGGAATTCGGACGGACAACGGAAGAAGCAATGACCTTTCAAGGGAAATCGCCAGGCAGGAGCAGTCAATACTCGATATGTTAACTTCGTTCAACTTTCTTCTGCGGTCAAAGGGTGAATCAATTGAGCAGTTGCGCAGCGAAGTGAGCCGTCGCGACCGTGAGACCATAGCCGGCATTGTCATCCCTTTTGTTGAGCGCTATAAGGAGATGTGCCGGGAGAAGGATTCCATAGATTTCACTGATGCTATCATTGAGGCTACCGCTCTCTACAATGACGGTCATCGCCCGGATTATGATTACATTCTTGTTGATGAGTTCCAGGACATATCCCTTGACAGATACCGATTCCTGCAATCGCTCCGTCGGGCAAGACCTTTGACGAAACTCTTCTGCGTGGGCGACGACTGGCAGTCGATTTACCGGTTCGCCGGAAGCGATATTTCGCTTTTCAAGCAGTTTTCCAAGTATTTCGGCTACACCAAGGAATGCCGTATGGAGACGACCTACCGCTTCGGGAATCCGTGCGTCGAGCGTTCATCGCGATTCATTCTCACCAATCGCGAGCAGAAGGAGAAGACCGTTCGTCCTTTCAGCCCTGACGCCAGGACGGATCTTCAGTTCTTTGCGACATCGGGTTCTGGAGGAATGGCCATGAGGGTTAAGGAAATCCTATCGGCATTGCCGCTGGACTGTAGCGTGTATCTTCTCGGACGCTATGGAAGTGATGTCAATTCCCTTGATGGGAACTTCACTGTCAATTATGGTAAGGACGGAAAAGTGACGGTGTCGTGCGGAGACAGGAAAATGGCGTTCATGACCGTGCATCAATCCAAGGGACTTGAAAGTGACTATGTGATACTTCTGAACTGCAACGGCGGAACCAGAGGCTTTCCATCGGAGATTGCCGACAGTCCAGTCTTGAACTATGTGCTCAGTGAGCCTGATTCGTTTGAGTTCAGCGAGGAACGGAGGGTATTCTATGTGGCGATAACTCGTGCGAAGAGATGCACCTATGTCCTCTATGATTCCGAGAATCCGTCGCCGTTCATATCGGAGTTTGTTTCCGGGGTCGGAAAGAAAGGCAAGGCGAAACAGGATATTCTGGAGAACGAAAGATGTCCTCTCTGCCATTGCGGAAAACGGATTCTGGTGAAGAGAGGCAAGGCGGTCAACGGGAATCCCTATTATATCTATGCCTGCTCCAACGAAGCGTACGGCTGCGACTACTGGGAGACTAAGTTCGTGAACCTGAACAGAACGAGGTTATAATGATAAGGTGAAGGTGGTAATTATATTTGATTTTAGTATATTTGGTAAAATATGAGACTACAAAACAATATACAGGAACTTCAATCTGTATTTGATGGAATACGTCACCAGAGTGCTGACGGAAGTGAATATTGGAACTCTAGAGAGCTTTCTGATGCACTTGGGTATTCCGGGTACTGGAAATTCAGGACGGTGATCGATAAGGCCATAGCTGTGGCCAATGATAAGGGAATGAAAATCGACGACCATTTCAACCAGTCGGTTGATATGGTCAGGTTGGGCAGCGGCTCTTTCAGAAAGGTGGATGCTTTCCATCTTTCACGGCTGGCATGCCTGATAATCGCCGAGAATGCGGATGGGAAAAAGCCTATGGTGCTGCAGGCAAGGCAGTTCTTCTCAAGTACTGTTACGATGGGAGACCTGATTCGAAATTCGGTCGATTCCAATGTTTTGTTTTATAAAACCGCGCAAGGTGAAGCCCGCATTGAGGTTATTTTCAATGGGGATACGTTTTGGATGTCCCAGAAACGAATGGCGGAACTTTTTGGAGTGGATGTCAGAACCGTCAACTATCATCTAAAACAGATATTCGAAAGCGGCGAACTGTCAGAGGGGGCAACTATCCGAAAAATTGGGATAGTTCAAACTGAAGGAGAACGCAATGTGGAACGCTCACCTTTGTTCTACAATCTTGATGCAATAATAGCAGTGGGTTACCGGGTCAACAGCTATCAGGCCACGCAGTTCAGGATATGGGCGACATCTGTCTTGAAAGAGTTTCTCGTCAAAGGCTACGTTTTGGATGATGAACGTTTGAAGCAGGGACGTCATTTCGGCAAGGACTACTTTGATGACTTGCTTGAACGCATCAGAGAAATAAGAACTTCAGAAAGACGGTATTATCAAAAGATTACTGACATCTATGCTGAATGCAGTTCTGATTATGATGCAAAATCGGATAGCACAAAACTGTTTTTCAAAATGGTGCAGAATATGATGCATATTGCTGTCACGCACCATACGGCCGCTGAAATCGTATATCAGAGGGCTGATGCTGAGAGACCAAATATGGGGCTTACAACGTGGAAGAATGCGCCGGACGGTCGGGTTCAACGGTCGGATTCCATTGTGGCTAAGAATTATCTGTCTGAGAAAGAATTATCTGAGCTTAACTCGATAACGACATCTTTTCTTGATTTTGCGGAATCCCGTGCGCGTCGGCATGTCATCACGACAATGGAAGACTGGAAACATCGTCTGGAACAGTTCCTGACAATGAATGACTACAAAACCACGGAGTCTGCCGGGACGATATCGCAGGAAGAAGCCAGAGAAAAGGCTTACGGCGAATATGACAAGTTTAAGGTCATACAGGATCGTACTTTCGTTTCCGACTTTGACAAGTTCAATGGAGAATCCGTCAGTGGCTCTGATACTCCACTACTCCCGTTTGACATAAACCCTAAAGATGATTGACAATCCCGAATTAATCGGCACAGCGATATGAGCCTAATCAATGGCTGTGTTATGAGCCTTAAAGGGTGTTTCCGCAAGGCCTTCGAAGTGGAGGAGGATGCGAGATAGTATTAATTTGTACAAAAGAGATGTATATTAGAGTCATGCGAGAAGAATGAAATCAAGGATCCTACAATTCTTGAGAAAACAATCAGTGCCTTTCTCTTTTGGAGGCATTGGCAAAATCAGTATTTTAAAACGGAATTATTATATTTGCCAAAAATAAATTCTAAAAAAACAAGTAGACATGAAAGAGACAATCGCAAAGATCAACGAGGTCATGGCCGTTCTTCAGGCTGAACTCGCAAAGGCAGCAGAAGGAAACAAGGCAGCTGCAGCACGCGCACGCAAAGCAACTCTCGAACTCGAGAAACTCGGAAAAGAGTTCCGCAAGCAGTCTATCGCCGAGCTCAAGTAGTCAGGCAAGACACAAATACGACAGTTCCCGCAAGACCATCGTCCTGCGGGAACTCGTTTTTTATTCGATACACATAGTATTAGCTAAAAGTGAATAACAATTATTATTTCCAATCACTTTCATACATAATGTCATGATACGAGGATGGCAACATGGCCTTAATTCTAACACTTTGTCCGATTTGGACATGAATCTTTTTGACATTTCTGTCAAAAGCAAAAGGATCAATAAATTCAACTGATTTTGGTATGTAAATTTCAGATATACCATAGTTGCCAAATAAATTTTTGCCTATATACTTAGTTGTATTGGGTATGATGATGGAATCAAAATGTTTACACGCTGCAAAAGCATTATCCTCTATACGAAGTAATCCTTGAGGTAAGCACAGATGTTTTTTTAAACTCCAACAAGATATTAAGGCCTTCGTGCTAATTTGATACAAACAATCATCTATAACCTTAAAATCTCTATTTGCAATCCGAAGATCAATATTAAAACAACCTGAAAAACAACCTCCTTCAATAGATAATACGGATTCTGGGATATATAGACTTTTTAAGCATTTGCATTTTTGAAATGTACTTTTTTGAAGTTCTGACAACTGTGAAGGTAAAGAAACATATTGTAGATTCTCACACCAACGAAAAGCATCGTGACCAATTATTTGTACACTATCAGGAATTTCAATAAACTCTAAAGAAGAGGCATGAAATGCATGATGGCCAATTGCCTTTATAGAATTTGGCAGCAGAATTTTATTGAGTTCACAACCGCTGAATGCGTAATTTGCAATATATCTGGTATTCGGGTGAATCTGTACAAATCCCTTAATATTTGGGCATTTAATTAATTTCTGATAACGAAAAGTGTACAGCGCACCTTGTTCGTCAAAAACTGCAGTAGATAAATCTTTCTCACTTACTGCCGTACACTCTTGAATATTCATCGTATCCATTATTTTGTGTTGCAATTTATTGTTTCATATTTTATGGAACTAGAAAAGTGTCATAAAAACTATATCTATCCCATATGTTTTTCAAACTGTTTGCAGCCAAATTTACGAAATGTCTCATAATATGGAGCAATGTTTTTAGTCGATTTATTTTCATCGATTGAACGCTGAATATGGCCCGTTTTTGGTGGTTAATCTTCGAGTCTCTTGATGACGACACACGGATTGCCTACAGCGACGCAATAGGAAGGAATATCTTTCACGATCACGCTTCCGGCTCCGATGGTGCTGCCTTCACCGATTGTCACTCCTAGAAGAATTGTCACATTGCCGCCTATCCAGCAGTTCTTGCCTATTGTCACAGGTTTTGCCCATTCCTGCCTCGTGTTGCGTTCTTTCGGGTCCGTGCTGTGGCAGGCCGTATAGATGCCGACATTCGGCCCGATGAAGACATCGTCGCTGATTGTAACTGGAGCCTCGTCAAGGATGACGAAATTGAAGTTGGCAAAGAACCTCCTGCCGACCTTGATATGCTTCCCATAGTCACAATGGAATGGCGGGTTTATGAATGTGTCGTCATCGGCCTCACCCAGGATTTGCTTCAGTTTCTCATTCCTTGACTTGAAATCAGTAGGCCTTATCTGATTGTATTCCCAGCATAGTTCCGAACAAGCATACAGGTCCTTCAGAAGAGAAGGATCCACTGCGTTATAAATCTCACCGCTGAGCATCTTATCGTATTCTGTCATATCTGCTTTATTTGAATGCGAAGATAATGATTTTTTAACTTGACTATATCCTCCCCAGATCGCTGCCGTCAACGGTGCTGCGCATCCCATAGAAAAATCTCCAGACCTCCGGCTCGTATTTTTCTTCGGGCAGACCGTTGCCGTCGCTTTGCCCCGGCTACATCAGGCATCCGGAAATTCTTCCCCTTCAGGGGCGATTCTCAGCCCCAGGCGAAAATTCCGGCTGCGAAGTTAAGCCGGTCCGCCGCTTTTGAAGGAACTTGCTTTTGAGAAAGGAAAGTCTGGCTTTCCATTGTTTCGAGTCCCCGCCGGCCGCGATGGTCCGCTGGGGACTTTTCTTTTTGCGCGCAACTTTTTTCTTTTCGGGAAGGGTTACCTCCCGGGTTACGGGAAAAGGGACGGGCAGTCCATTTTCCCTTTCTTCCTTGTGTCCTTTCAGTACTCAAAATTACAGACAATAGTATATACTTATTAATTAGTAGGCTTATTAATATACTATACCTTGTTTTTCATGTTGTTGCAAGTGATTGACACATCGAGGTTTACAAGGATGCTTTCAAGAAAAAATATGACAAATTACACGAGGTTGTATGACAAATTACACGAGGTTCATGTCCGAAAATATGACAAATTACACGAGGTCGCCCCTTTTCAGTATGACAAATTACACGAGGTTTTTCGGGGCTGAAAAATGCTTGCGAAAAGCTGTTTTCTCATGTGGATTGGTAGGAAATTGGTAAGGACTGATGTGATATGCCAATATATTCCGCATAACGACGTCAGAGGCCATACAAATCCGTATGAATCCACAGGGAATTATGACAAATTACACGAGGTTCCTAACGAGTCCGCACGGGTGCATCAGAGTCCGTAGTCGTCCATAAGGCCACGGATCGAGGCGATGAGATGTGCGATGCGCTCCTTGCGGACTTTCTCCCTGGCGATCCGGTCAAGACCGTCATCCGGGATGCGCTCGCATGTCTTCTCCCACTTGTGAGGCAGTTCCGCCATCACCGCCGGCACCCGTGAGGCCCTGTAGAGCAGGTCGAGGTGCGGCTTCATCTCGCTTTTTCTCATATGCGCCTCATCCGTAAGGAACGACTTCATCCGGGCCTCCGGCCAGAGGAAATACTTTCTCGTAAGCTCCCGGGCCGAAGAGATTGCGCCGTTCCGCAGCACCTTGAAGACTAGTATCCTCTGTTTCGGATCCGAGGCCCCCTTCTCCACGGCGCAGTCGATGACTAGGTCGGTCTTGTCGTTTATCTCCTTTACGAGCGGCTTCACTATCCTTCTGGAGAGGTCCGCAATCAGAGGGTATTTGTCAGTTATGCAGAACATCTCCTTGAAGTGTACTGTCTCCATGCGGTAGACAGTACCGGCGTCCTGATTGCAGAGAATCTCATAGACGCGCTTGGCATAGATCGAAGTCAGGGCCATGCAGTCGGCCTCGATGAACTTGTGGAATCCATACGAGGCGTCGAATATCGTCTCAAGCATCGAACGCGTCATCGAGAAGGTGACGATGGAGTTGCGGCCGTCGGCGCCCTCCAGGGGCGAGAGCGTCTCCGGATCGTTGATGACACCGGTATTGGTGGTGTGTCGCATCCCGTCGCTGGAGTCCACGAATGTGAACCGGCACTCCGCCAGAGCGTGGAGCGCCGCCTCTATCTCACGATAGAACCTGCCGTCCGTCCTGCGCCCCTTGATGAAGAACTGCATCGGTATTGTGAAGATATACTTGCTCTGGAGAAGACGGTTCACCGGATGGCTGATTTTCGAGACAGACACGTCGCCGTAGTCCGTGTGTATGACCGCACGGTCGTCTATGGCATCGACGCTGACCGGTCCGCTGAGCTTCTGCCCCTCGGTCACGAACTGGAAGAGCGCCACGATGGCGTTCTTGATGTCCTCTCCCAATGGCGGAAGTTTGTAGTGGGCGCGTATGAAACTGCCTCCGGCAACCATCATCTTTCCGTCCTGTCCTGTCCGCTTTTTCTTGGCCGTCCCTTTATCTTCTTCCTTCTTCATAATAACGAAATATGTTCAGTTAATTTACCATAACAATACAAATAAAGCATAAATATAATACATTACGAAATTTATTTGTACATTTGCTTCCGAAGGAGAGTGAGAGACTGACACTAAGCGAATGTGCAAGGAGTGTCGATGTGTACCACCCGTGTGTACACAAACGACCCGGTCCTCGGGGGCTCGGACCTCCTTGCCGCCACGGATGGCGGGAATGCAGGAGCGTCTCCGAAGTCGCGCTCCGAATGAACGGAAAATGAAAATAACGATTGTGATATGGGAACAGTGAAAGATGAGAGCCGCCGCAAGAGCTGCGACCTCCATGTGCGGCTTACCGATGCAGACATGCAGACCGTAAGGAGCAACTGCCGCATAGCCGGATACCGCTCGATGAGCCGTTTCGTGAGGATGCGGCTTACCTCTTCATGTATGCCGAGGAGGACCGCCGTACAGGAAAACGCTGCTGGCAACGTGCCAGACTGGATGCAGGAACAGATTGAGAAGGTGGCGCAGCAGATCCGTGGCGTGGCGAAGAACTACAACCAGTCGGTGACCGTGATGAACACCCTAGTCAGGCACGTCGCCGACAGGGACTCCCAGAGGATGATCATCCGCAGGGCCGCGAGGCTGGATGCCCTGACGCACGAACTTGTCGGCATCCTCCAGGACATACGCGGCACCGTGGGCGAACTGAAGGAGAGCCTCAGTCAGCAGGAAGGACTCAAAGAACTTGATGAACTTAATCAAGTAAATTAACTCATACACCATAATTATCTTATGCAGGTCATATCAGTCATCGGTCATGTAGCAGGGAAACTGGAGGAGGTCGAGTCCGCCGGCCGCCGCTTCCTGAGGTTCAGGGTCAAGGCGGACGGCAACGCGGACGGTTCGGAGTTCGTCTACACGGTAGTCACTTCCAGGATCGCCCTTCAGGAGAAACTCTATCCGAAGGCGGACGTCTATGTCTCCGGCCACCTTACCATCTCTTCCGGCCAGCTCAATGCGGCCACGATCCAGGCGCTGGTGATACAGGTGATGGAGCCTGCAAGGAAGACGGCGGAGGAATTGAACATGGAGCATTTCGTCAACAGGATACAGCTGCAGAACATATGATCGTCGAGATACACAAGTCATCGTCCTCGATGTCGGGGCCCCTTCAGTACAATGAGAACAAGGTGAGGGCCGGCGTGGCGTCAATCCTCTGCTGTCATGGCGTAGGGTCGACGGAGATCCCCGTCATCAACCGCCTGTTCGAGGACAGGGAGAGGCTGTCACTGCGTGAGGCTCAGCACCTGTCGTTCCAGATGTCGGTCAATCCCGGACCCGAAGACGGCATAAGGGAGGAGAGGATACCGGAGTTCGTCAAGGACCTGATGGAAGGGCTGGGCTACGTGGAGCAGCCGTGGGTGATATTCCGCCACGAGGACACGGGACGCGTCCACTACCACGTCGTGTCCACCAGGATCGATTCCGAAGGCAGGAAGATACGCGACTACTACGAGAAGAGGGCCTGCGACAGGCTGGTGAAGGGACTTCAGGAGAAGTACGGCTACGTCAAGGGCGGAGGGACCAAAAAGACCGAGGGCGCAGATGAGACGATTCTCGTATTCCACTACGGTGAGGGTGATGTGGTCAGGATGATGGAGGACTGCCTGCGCCACTCCTTGACCTACAGGTTTACAACCGGAAGGCAGTTCGCAGAAGTCCTGCGCTGCCACGGAGTCCTCGTCCGCGAGGGGCTCGGAAAGGATGACCTCAAGGTGCACCTTTCGTTTCAGGGGCTCGGCGATGACGGCAGGCCGTGCACGGCATCCGTGAGCGACGTGAAGATGAGCCTTGACGTGATGAAGGCGGTGGACGAGAGGATCGAAGAGTGTGACGGTCTGGATGTCAGGCGTGAGAAGGCCGGCCTTCTGAAGAAGGTGTCCTCAGCGCTTGAGAGGTGCGGCGACATTCCGTCCCTTGTCAGGACATTGAAACCGCAGGGCGTGGATCTGTTCATCTACCGCGACAAGGACGGCATCCCGCGAGGCTCCACCCTGATCGACCACACGTCGGCCTGCGTATTCAAGGGTTCCGAGCTGTCGAGGTCCGTCGGAACCGCCATCCTGGAACTTCCGGAGAGCAGCCCGACACATGATGGAGAATCTAATGACAGGACTAAATCGTCAGGGGCCGCTGAGGCGGAATCCTTTAACGGCGGCGTAAGCGAGGCGCTGTCGGTGCTGTTTGACGCTGTCCTCAGCGGAGAATGCGGCAGCATGGGAAGAGACCCTGATGAGTCTGACAACAAAAGGAAAAAAAGAAACAAAAGGAGAATGATATGAAGATTGACATGGAAAAGACCAAAGCCCTCATGGAGCAGGTCGAACTCTGGCTGAAGAGCAGCGAGAGTGAAATTCGGATGGACCTGACCTTGTGCAAGACCGGAACGCCGGACACCTTCAAGGTCAGGTATGACGCGGACAGGATCGGTCTGCTCGTCCTCATGCTCGAGACGGATGCCGACCTCTGCGACATCGCATACTCGGCCATGCTGAAGTATTTCGCCGACATGGGCGATCAGGAAAGGGAGGCATCGCTCCGGGAGTTCGCCACGCTCTGCCGGGAGATCCACAGGCACATGGAGGCGGAACTGTCCAAAGGCGGGAGAAGTGAAATTGACAGGAACAAACTCTACAATTGACCCATGGCCATAAGACCCGAATACGAGAAGGCGTATTCCACATTCATCGTGATGGGCATTTTCGTCCTTGCGGTGAACATATACTACTATGCGTATCCGCTATGGGACTCAATGGGCATGACGCATCCAATAGCCGTGAAGATGTTCCTGAAGATGCGCAGGGCAGGATACTTTGCCTCGCCGCTGTACACGAAGGGACTGGCGCTGATGCTCAGCCTGCTTACCGTGATGACGCGTCACGGCAGGAGAAACAGCCTTCCGTGGTGGCGGATCTCGATTGTCGCCGTTTCGGGAGTCTTCCTGTATTTCTTTCCGTTCGGCAATCCGGCCGTCTATACGGCTGCCTCGGCAGTCGGGTACTTGACGGTCATTCTCGGCGCATCCCTCTCCCTGTACAAGCTGACAGGGTTCATCAAGAAGCGCAACGACTTCAAGGAGACGTTCCTGCAGTGCGAAAAGAAGATCGACACGGAATTCTCCGTCAACCTCCAGACGCGCTACCAGTACAAGGGCAAGCAGCATACGGGATGGATCAATGTCGTCAATCCCTTCCGCGGCACGATGGTCCTCGGAACTCCAGGCTCGGGAAAGTCCTTCTCGGTGTATCTGCCTTTCATGGAGCAGATGATACGCAAGGGATATACCATGTTCGTGTATGACTACAAGTACCCTTCGCTCACGTTTGATGTCTATAATATGCTTTTGCAGAATATCGAGTATTATGATAGACTCGGGCAGAAGCGTCCGATGTTCTGTGTGGTCAATTTCAAGGACCCAAGGTACTCGCTGCGATGTAATCCTCTGAATCCCCAGTACATAACGAGCCTCACGGACTGCACTGAGATTGCAGACGTGATAATGAAGAACCTTGTGGAGACTGACAAGAAGGACTTCTTCACGCAGTCCGCTCAGCTCTACATCGATTGCTGCACATCGTTCCTCTGGGTATACGAGAAGGGCAGGTACTGCTCCTTCCCGCATCTTGTCGAGCTGATGTGCCATCCGGCGGAGCATGTCATCGGACTCATATCGCAGTATCCCGAGCTTCAGACTAAGGTGGCGTCCTTCAAGGAGGCCATGCAGAAGAAGGCCAACGAGCAGCTCGCCGGACAGACCAGTTCTGCCACGGTTCCCGTCGCAGGAATGTCCACGCCGTCCCTCTACTGGGTCCTCTCCGGGGACGATTTCAAACTGGATATCAATAACCCGGACGAGCCAAAGATAGTGTGCGTCGGCAACGATCCCGACAATCAGGCGACCTACGGAGCGGCCCTGGCTCTCTTCTTCTCAAGGCTCTTCAAACTGGTCAATCATCCGGGTAAACTGAAGAGTGCCATTCTTCTGGACGAGGCCCCGACGGTGCTCATCAAAGGTATTGAAGGAGTTATCACGACCGCCCGAAGTAATCTGGTGGCCGTGGTTCTCGGAGGACAGGACAAGACTCAGTTCGTGAAGGACTATGGTGAGAAATACGCCAACGTCATCTTCAATGCAGTCGGCAACATTATCTCCGGACAGGTCAACGGAAGTACTGCCAACGAGATGTCCAAGATGTTCGGACGTGAATTCCGCGAGCGCCAGAGCCAGACCCTGTCGGATGATAACGAGAGTATCCAGCTCTCCTTTTCGGAGGAGGAACTGATGCCTGTGAACAAGATAGAGACATTGTCCCAGGGAACATTCTTCGGAAAGGTGGCGGATGACTTCACAGCGAAGATAGAGCTGAAACTGTTCTGCGGGGAAATCGTGGTGGACATGGATGCTATGAAAGCAAGAAAGGCAGCCAGTAAGCCGCTACCTTGCATGACCTCGTTCGGAGAAGAGAAACTTACACGTGCCATCATGGAAGGAGACATGAGAGATGCGGCTCTCAGACAGCTTGCCATTGGCAGGTTAAAGAGCAGAGGAATCAATGACGCCATCGATGAAAGCGACATAAAACAGGAACTGGAAAGTGTATCGGACGAAGACAAGACGACATTTCTATCCCAATATGCAGAGACATATATCCGTATGCATATTGATTCCGTTATCGAGGACAACTACCACAGGATAAAGGACGACATATCAATGATACTCCAGTCACATGGAATCGGACTGGAGAGTGAGGCGGCAGAAGTCTCGACGGATGCCGGTCAACCGCAGGCCAATGAGGACGATGACGTGCAAGGCTCCGGACCGGCTGACGGGATCGTAGAGGAAGCCGCACCGGAGACTATTCTGCCGATGGATGACGAGTATGAGTCGTGATTCCACATTGTCATATGACAAATAGCTCTTCTTATTAGCCGCAAGCTGTCGATTTAAGTCGGCCTGAGCTACTAGAAGGTTTATAATTCCAATGAATTGTCCTTCAGCAGAAAATCATAAATGCTTATGGTTGTGATGCCGGATTCATCCCTTATAACCGGACTTTCTTCTCCGATAACGATGATCTTCTTGAATGAATCATCCACTTTCAGCAAAGAAGCTTGTTCCTGCTTTATTTTCTCGTCCGACTCCATACGGTATGCTGACTGTATGTAGTAACGTCTGCTACCTAAATTGCAGACAAAGTCGACTTCAAGAGTTGAACGCTTCTGTTTTCCGTCTTTATCTTTTGTCACGACAGGAACGACGCCCACGTCCACATTGAACCCACGAGCCCTCAATTCATTGTAAACAATATTTTCCATTAGATGGCTTTTTTCTGATTGGCGGAAATTGATTCGTGCGTTGCGCAACCCCAAATCCATGAAATAATATTTATATGGAGAATTGATATACCGCTTTCCTTTGATGTCGTAACGGGTAGATTTTTCAATCAGGAAGGAATCGCAGAGATAGTCGATATAATCCTTGATCGTATCGTAGGATATAACTGACTTCTTTTCGCTTCGGAACGTATCGGCCAATTTATTCGGATTGGTCAAAGCACCTATGCCGGAGGCCATAATATTGATGAGTTCTTCCAAATCATCGTCCTTACGTATCTCATAGCGATCCTTGATGTCCTTGATGTAGGTTTCGTCAAATAGCGACTTCAGGAAGCGTACTTTTTGCTCTTCGGTTTCATACGACAATATTTGTGGAAGACCGCCATATAACATATACTCATTTAACCCGGCTTGCACTGTTCCGGAATAAGCGGACATATACTCCTTGAAATTTAGAGGGTACATTTTTACTTCAAAACCGCGTCCGCGAAACTCCGTAATAATATCTTTGGACAGGAATTTCGCATTACTACCGGTTACATAGATATCCACATTCCGCATCTTCAAGAAACCGTTCAGCACATCTTCAAAGTCATCTAGCATCTGGACCTCGTCCAATAGAATATAATATATCCCATCATCAGTGATACTGCTCTCCACAAAGGCATAAAGATTATCGGGATTTCTCATGCTCCGGTTCTTATAGTCCTCCAAGTCTACTTTTATGATATGATCAGGAGCGGTGCCGGATGTTTCGAGATACGAAGTAAACAGCTCGAAAAGCAGATACGACTTACCGCATCTGCGCATTCCGGTGATAACCTTGATCATCCCGTTATTCCGCAGAGAAATGAGTTCGTCAAGATATTTTTTTCGTTCAATAGTCATTATTAATCGAATTTTGTGTCATTTGATGACGGAGTTTTCGATTACAAAAGTAACTGTTTTTCTTTACGAATCCAAAAACTAATCGGATAAAGTGTCATTTAATGACAAGGTTTTCTATTATCTCAATTATTGGCTTGACCTTCAGTCTTCTAGTTATAAAAACAATCTCTTTTTAATGTCATCCGTTAGGATTCCCTCCAGCTCTGCATAAGGAATCACTGCATTATATGGAAGATAAGTTCCATTTTCCATAGCGTACATAGGGTAATAGACGACAATACCTTCCTCTATAATGGCGCACCCATATCCATAATCCGGTGAAAGGTACGAACGGAGATTTGAATTGATGGAGGTGTTTCGAGAAATCCAACTGCCGTCCTCACTCATCAAATGCCGAAAAACCAGCTTTGCAAAAACGTCCATTCCGGACTCCTTGATCATGTCTTGCAAGGAGAGCACTTCTCCTGTTTGATTGTCAACTGTATTCCAGACCACTTCGGAGCTAAGTGTCCTATAAGACTCCCAGGAGTTCTCCTGAAAGGTAGTGAAATAACGGTTTCTCCAGCAGTCAATGATGAGATCTCCGTGCCGAAAAACAGGTCCCCTACCTGATGGGATTGAGTCTTTCGAGGAAAGCCATGGAGTAACATAATAGTCACAGATGTCTGATGCCGAAGCGGGATTTTCATACAGCGGAAGCTCTTCTTCTACACAAACATCCTCTTTTATCCTTTTTGAGACATAATTCAGGAGCACGCTGTTGTTGGGACAACGGAGCCCACAATGAAAGCAATAGTCCGATTTGTAGATCAGTCCTGACATATCCTGTACTTTAGTATCTTCTGCATTGAAACAGTATGATGAGTCAAGTCCGAAGTATTCACCGATTTTATATGGACCACGATAGTATTTGTCATCAGGAAGATCCTGAAATTCAGGAACTAAGTTTATTGCTGCTTCGATAGGGATATAATTGTCTACATTGTTGTGTTCGGAAGAGGTTTCTGCTGTCTGCAAATAATCCGACGCGCTATCCTTTGTCTCTTTGATACTATGGAACTGTTCTTCTGCCATAAGCATGGATAGTATCAAGAATAGAGCCAAGAATGTTGACCAACAACCTTTGAATATGTCCAGATATGCAGATGAGATTCGCTTTGTCAATCGCATCCCATGGTCAAACCACAACAATAACAACACAATTATTGCAACACATGCCACAGATACAGCAAGTGCGGGGAATCCACCTCCGATTGCGTGCCATACCATCATTTCGACCGTTCCAAGACAATGTACGCCGATGCAGGATACGACGATTAGTAATGCCACTTGCCATGGTTTTGGATTATCTTTGAAGTTAATCATTCTGGAAACAAATGGTTATAAATAACTTTAGGGTTAATTGCTTTCCAAAGGTATACAGAAAGCGACAAATTATCAAGATTAACTCATTCAAGTGATTCAAGATAATCTTCAATCAAGCAACTCTCTTTTGGTGATAATTTGTCGGATTAAATCCTGTACATTCAATAGTTGAGTTAAGTATTTCGGGTCAGGGGGAAAACCCTGTGTATTACGCATAGATTTTCTGTAGTCTAAAAAAAAGTATTTAAGGCTCCCGATACGTTTCAGATATCCTGACTTTTTTAGGAATGCAATCTCGCGTTTGATTGTACCATCTGATAATCCCGTCTTTTCGCATATCCTTTCTCTACTCAGACTTTTGTCCTCAGCAAACATTTGCAAAATCAGCTCCTGTCTTTCGGTCAATTTTATTGGGCCATTTATTGAGTCAGGTTGAACATGTAGGGTTAATTAGAAACCACCCCGAACTTCGACTTAATTCGGCATATTGTTTGCAAATTACAATACAACGTATTATATTTGTCAATACATATTAAGATCTACAACTATGGCACAGGCAACATTATCAATGAGAGTTGATGATACTCTCAAGAAAAATTTCGATAGCATCTGCGATGATTTCGGTTTCACCAGCACAGCAGCAATCACTGTGTTCATGAAGACCGTTGTACGTGAAAGACGCATTCCGTTTGAGATCAAGGCATCAACCAAAGAACAGATGAACAAGGACGCTTGGGTCGCTTTCCTCGAGATGAGAGCAGCAGCTGCCGAGGCAGGAATTCAGGACATGTCACTTGAAGAGATAAACGCCGAGATTCAGAAGGTGCGCAATGGAAGATAAATTCTACGCCGTTATTGACACGAACGTCATTGTATCGGCGGTCAGCATTACTACTACTGGAACCTGAAAGCCCTCTGTGACCACTGGGACAAGGATGCCCTCGGGGTCAGGTACGCCTATCTCCGAAACTACGGAATCAGCGGAGATAAACCCTTCCAGAACGCCAAGTGTATCATCCGAAGGGGTTTTATCATTACCTCTACGAGGAAAAGCGAGAAATAATCTATATATTTGTATGAACTGTAAAAGAACAATAATTAAACTATTAGTAATGAAACGATTTATAATTTTGATTGTATTTACTCTTGCATTGAGTGCTATTTCTCCTGCTTGCTTCGCACAGTTGAGGAAATCCTCAGAAACCGAAAAAATAAAATCATTTACGAATGGTTCTGTGACGCTGTTCAAATCTACTATTGATGACATCGAAGTATATGGGGTATCTCTTCCTAACAACTCCAAACTATTCGACAGTGTCATACTATTCCTTGGCAATAAGGAAGAGATGCTTTCTAATCTTAAAGACTTCGATAAAGCGTTAAGCGAAGGGAAAAAAGGTGAGGCTTTTGATTTTTCTGCAGTTGGGATCAACTATCATCTGCTATACGATAAAGTATTGGGGCAAGTCTGTTTTGAGGTTTACGAAGAATTCAGTACAACCGCAGACTTTGGGCGTTTTTACAAAGCAACGATTTTGGACATTTTAGAGTACTTCTCTAAATCCGAAGAGTAAGAACATCTTAACATAAAAAGTTTGGTTCGAAATCTACTTATTCTGAACTTTGCGGCATTATGGAAAAGCTGATTGATATACTTGAATCATTTAACGGCCGTAATGCCAGAAATGAAAAAGAACTGATAGACAAATTCAGAAACATTGCCGACGTTGTCATCAACGGCGGCTATTTCCTCATTAATGGTACTGCAAAAATCTTTGTGACCGATGTGGAGTTCTATTTCCACAGTGAACGGAATGAACAGGAACTCTGGAAAAAAGACTTCTGTATGTATCATAGAGGGACAAAAGAGGAAGTGCCATATTTCCCCGTAGGATCGATTTGCCCTCACAATTCAGGAGTTGATGTCTCCTTTGAGAATCCATTTGAAGAGTATCGTGCTTCGTTCTTGGTTCGTGGACACAGATACGAAGATGGAAAGGAAACATATGAAACAGATAAACCAACTTATCTGCGTGAGAACATGTTCGGCTATTCGAATTGCATATCCGGAGGATTGAATATCAGATGGATAGACGACAGGTCGTGTCCTCAGAATGAGCTGACCGATGATACCAGAGTCAATGTCTCTAAATATGATGAGAATGGTAAAAGTATCAAAGGAGAAAAAGACCTGCGCCGATGGCGATTCAGGATAAAACGGCAAGAGCAATGATACAGGACAGCCAATGTAATAAAGTATATGTTTCCTCTCTCCTGAAGGAGAGGTGTCCCGGCACTTTCAAGGGACTCGCATCCGTTCTGGACAGACACGAAGTGAAATGGTCATTATTACAGGACACCAAAGACATTTGGTGCCGGGACTATATGCCAATTCAGATAAGTGTCGATCAGTTTGCTGGCTACTTATACGACCCGGACTACCTCCAATCTCCTTTATATAAGAAGACAATCACGGATGGGAATCTCCTTTGCCGTGACTTGGGCATGAATGTAACATCTGACTTGTTGAAATTACGCCTTGATGGAGGTAATATCGTCAAAGCTAAAGATTGTTTTATCATGACCAGTAAGGTATTTGAAGAAAATCCTCAAATACCTGTCAGAGAACTGTCAGAGACTTTGGAAAACACATTAGAAGGCAGGCTGATTATATTGCCATGGGATACGGCAGAGATGTTTGGCCATGCTGACGGAATCTGCAGATATGCAGGCAACGGCACTATTCTGATGACAAACTACTCGCAGTTTGACCCTGATATGGCATATAGATTCAAACGCAGTCTTCTCCCGCATTTTAATCATGTAAAGGAACTTAAATACAACGTAAAGAAGCCTTACAAGAACAATTGGGCCTATATCAACTGGCTGCAGACCGACAATGTCCTTATCCTTCCTCGGTTCAATGTTCCTGAAGACGAACAGGCATTTGAACAAATCTCCAAACTCATGCCAGAA
>UMDH01066514.1_pt1 | contig 51706 bp, 78 predicted proteins | sample 1964441 | NCBI WGS metagenome assembly UMDH01 (sample SAMEA4835989, study PRJEB28245) | human gut metagenome | biome: gut microbiome; material: fecal sample | place: Denmark | collected 2008 | reverse complement strand
GATTGTGGCGGCATCAATCACTCTTGGTGTTCTTGCAGGACTGAAAATCATTTAACAGCAGGTAAATCGCGACCTTTAACGGCGACAGTTAAAAATTCAAACAAAATTGACCAAAAGGAGATTAGCAATGGAAATAGTGAACTTTGAAGAACTTATGAGAGCAAAACTTGCTGAATGTGACGAGTGGCTCGATGGTTATGATGTAGCAGTAGAAAAATGCAACGACTGCGAAAAAGCATACGAAGAAGCAAGAGTGGCACTCGAGAAAGCAAAGGCAGATGTCGCTGACTATAATGACGATAACATCAAGAGAGTTTCCGATTACAAGGCACAACTCGAAGATAAGCTCGGCATTGTCAAGCCAGTAGAAGTCGAACAAGAAGCTGTGGTCGCTGATGTGGCTGTTGCGCCAGTTGACGAAACAGTAATAGGTATCCACGGATAAAATGAAAATGCTTACGCCCCGAGTTCGTAGCCGTTTGGAGACTGACTGGGGCTACATAAAAAGCATTGCCCTTTTGCTTACTTACGGAATTTTGGAGGAATTGCTGGAAGAGGCGATAGCGTGGGGCATTTCGGCATTAGTTGCAAAGGCGATTTCATTTGTTGTTATGGTCATATTTACGGGCATAATAAAGGTGAGTACGACCAGCGTGATTAAAGGCGTAATTGTACTGCTAAAACCTGTTGTCAAGAAAATGACATACAAAAAGGGTAACGACAAAACACAAAAACTTGTAACATTTTTTAGGAGCATATTCAAAATGGACAAAAAAGATACCAAGAAAGTTGACATCAAGAACTTCTTTGTAAGGCTTTTTGCATACCTCAAACGCAATGTTAAGACGAACACTGCTACCATCACGAACCTTATCAGTTCTCTCGGTGCTGGTGCGCTAACTACTGGCGGTTTCATTGTCGGAAAGGTGCAAATTCCCGAATGGTCTGTTTATGTTATCGGTGTAATCGTTACGGTTGTTATGTTTGTCATAACGCAACTCGGTGTAAAAGGCAAAGGCACTGAAAGTCAAGACGAATACGATACAAGAAGACAGGCAGAAGCCGAAGCAAAAAAGGCGAAACAGGCTGAAAAAGCAAAAGCAAAAGCCGAAAAGCAAGAAATGGAAGAAATCAAACGCCAACTTGCAGAAGAAGCCGAAGCCGAAGCAAAAGCTCGTGAAGAAGCCGAAGCAGAAATTCGCAACAACGAGCTTGAACTCGAACGCAAGCAAGAGGAAGAAAAGCGAATTGCGGAACGAAACAACAAGATAGCCGAAATTAAGGCTGAATACCAAAAAGCAGTCGCAGATGGTTCATTCAGTGGTTCACTTGTTGACTACCTAAACAGAAAGTAATTTGTAGTACGACGCCCTGACTGTTTGGTTGGGGCGTTTTGCTTGGCTCACGAAGTTAAGAACGGTCGTGTCGAATATGCGTGGGATTTGTTGCGTGGCACTTTGTCGAACGAAGAACTTGCCGACAAGTATTGCGTCGAACCCCAAACAATTAAGCAAGATAGGTGGAGTTTTAAGAAAAAATTGTTAAAATGACTTGACTTTTGGTTCAAACTGTACGACAATGCAAGCAGATAGTTGTTTCAAAAGTTTCCTTATTATGGCTTTCCGTCGCATTTAGGTGCGGCGGTTTTGCTTTTTATGCTTGACTTTCGCCACGATTCGTAGTATAATGTTTTTACAATAAATTGTTCTCAATGGGGGACAGCAGGTTCGAAACTGTTTGTCTTGTAAGTACCTCACAAGGCATTACCCCATTACAAGAGAGCGCGAGAGGTACATATATGAAAGTTGGTGCAAATAAAGAACACCAAAGTTTTGTGCAAATTGTAAATTCCACTATACGCGACAAGAAAATTTCACTAAAAGCAAGAGGGCTTTTATCCTTTATGTTGTCTTACCCAAGCGATTGGGACTTTTCACTTGACTTTTTGGTAAAAGAAACTGGCGAAAAAATCACATCAATACGCACAGCAATACAAGAATTGATTGAAAATGGCTATTTGCAAAGAATTAGGCACACAAACTCAAAGGGTAAGGTTATATGCTGGGAATACATAATATATGAGACAAATAACTCTGATGATTGGGTAATATAGTATATAATATATATAGTCTTTATAGAATATAGTCATAATAGAGCGTTAGAAAAACCCACTTGTGGGAAAAACCACTTGTGGAAAACCTAAAACTGGACAAAACTAAAAATTTCACAAAAACTATTGACAACTAAAAGAGGGAATGCTATACTGTGTACAGTCCTTGTATAGACGAACCTCCCTAAGTAAAACCCAAGATTAGTCGCCAAAACGGTGGCTTTTCTTGGTTTATTGGGGGGTTTTGTAGACGAAGTGTAGATTGCGGTCTGCACTTTTTTGTTTTATGCTCAAAGTGACCAAACTAAAAGGCGGTGGCTTATGGACATTTACGAAGAACTCGGCACAATCCAAGTAGAGCCGTTTGACACATTCAACGAAGAACTTGATGAAATGGTTGAGTATTACGGTCGCATCTACAAATTTCAGATGAAGAACCAAAAATGCAGAAACCACTTGAACATTGCGTGCAATATTACAACACGCACAATTATATACGGTTTTTATACCAAATTCGCAAGTTAAAGTATAAGCAAAATGTATAACAATTACGCAAACCCGTACTACACGGGCTACAGTGGCTCAAATTTCAACGCTAACCCGTATTCCAGTCCAAGTGTTCAACACAACCCCAACTACGCTCAGAATGGCTTACAGGGCTTCTGACAGGTGCAACCCCAAAACCAACAACAGCAACAAGCATCGGATATGTTTGCAGACAGGTACTGGATTGCATCTTGACAACTCGGAATTTTGGGGTTAATATATAATTGCCCAGTGCGAATGGGGCAGCAGAATACACGCACAGTTCCCAGACCTAAAACTGGGGTAAAAAAAAGAGCGGGGCTAAACACTCCGCTCTTCAATTTTGTCATTTTGCTGTCGCTTGCTTTTCGGCTTTCATCATTTTGTTGTACGCTTTTGCACACAAGCATTGCGAGAACCTTGTTTTTTGGTCGACCGCACAGTATGTTTCCATTTGCTGTTGGTCGCAGTAGTTGCACCACTTCATACAACCCGAATTGTCCTTGTTATTCAGGTAGCCACGCTCCCACTTAACCATATCACATTTTCTTTGAATGTCGCTGTTTTTCATTGTTTTTGTGCTCCTTTTTGGGCAATGTAGCCCCAGTTTATTGGTTTTCTGTTAATGTAGTGCTTCTTTCCGTCGTCGTCGACCCAGCACTCTTGTGTCTCATAGTTTGTTTCGATTGCGTTTATTCTTCTGATTTTGTCTTCGATACTCAATTTATGACACCCCCAATAAAAATCGTTACTCTGTCCATTGTGGTTATCACTGTTATTCCTCCCACTATTTTGATTACGACAATACCGTCCTTATACTTTACAATGCTTTGTGCCGTTTGTTTGTAGCCAACAGAAGTGATTGAAACCGTATAAATTTCGCCCTCTGGTACGAGTTCAACCCCGTTGTCCACATCGTCCTTGTCGCAAGCCGTGAACGCCACGACCATACACGCAAGAATTGCCACCAAAAGAATCGTTGCTATAACTTTTTTGCTCATTTCGACTTCTCCTTTTTCGTCGTATTTTGTATAAATTCACGCTCTTGCCTAATTCGTTCGGCACAATAAGCGTTAAATTCCGTTTTCACTTCTTCGGAAATCGTGCTATTAAACAATGACTTATACCGTTGTCCAAGTTCGTCTTCTTGAAACTTGCTCCACGCCTCTTTCATATTTCCCATTGCTATGTCGTAGCCATTTGCCTTTGACCACATCCAAAACTCGGCGTAGATTCTGGAATATCGTTCTCTTGCAGTGTCAATCGCATAATTATACATACTATACATATTAACTTCTCCGTGACTCAATAGTCAATAAAATTTTTGTATTTCTTGTAATACAGTTTGTTTAGCACATCTATGCAGTGCGCCATTCCAAGACCGTCTTTGTTTGGTTTCCATATTCCGTTTTCGTCATACTCTCCGCCGCCCATACAGTAATCATACTGCTTTCGGTGTGTTCGTTTGAGCATAAGGAATCTTGGGTCTCCATTGTTTATTGTATCGCTTTGTGCTCCAAATGCGCAGTATATACACCCAGTTCTTTTGCACCCGCTACATTCGAGTTTGCCCTTGTTGTTGTTCACAACTTCTCCATACACGCTTGCAATTTCAATGCCGTTATCCTTTATGTATTGTAACACATCTTGTGAAGTCCAAAACGACATAGGGGAAGACTTGTTGTTTTCAAACGCATTGCACCCAGTCCGTAGCCAAGCCGTTTTTCTTAACCTGCTTTCTTCGGTCATTGTCCCAAGTATGCTTGCCTTTTTGAGCTTATGTAACGGCTTCTTTTTCATTTCATTACAACATAGGTGTGAAATCTCAAAGTCCACATCCAACAACTGTTTATACTTTGGATAAGAATACATAGACTTTTCGCCGTCCCCGTTCAATCTCCGCAATGCCTGTTGTGAACCACGCCGAGCCTGATAAACAACCTGCGCTACTTCTTTGCTGACAAACGGATAGCCATAAGTCTTTATCACTTCATCAAACCGCATTTCGGGTCTAATAACTTGGACATTTTCTTGCTTTCGGACGAACGACTGAATTTCAGGGTACTCCAAGCCAGTATTGCAGTAAACCGCACTTATTTCGGGATACACAGTCCGAGCCAAGTGCAATAGAACAGTGCTATCCTTTCCGCCACTAAACGAAACAATCACATTGTCTATGCCATAGTGTTCAACAAACTCTCGTATTCTTGCTTTTGTTTTTTCGACTTTCAGTTCAAGCGGTAGTGCTTGCAACAATCGAAGTTCGTCAGCGGTTGGCATTTTTGTCTCCTGTGAATCGTCTATACTTGTTTAGCCCAGCAATCTTGTTCGCCCAACTCTCGGTGTAGAACTCGTAGTAGGTCTTATTGTGTTTCGTTCTGTACTTGCCACCGAATGCCGCCCAGCAAAGAGACGGGATACCGATGACAAAGAGATAGAGCGGTCCGAGAATAAGGCTTTGAATTGAGTGCCCGTATTCGTGAGCGGCGAGAGTTTCGTCCTTGTCATTCGTCACGAACAAAAACATACCCAAAGATACAGAACCGTATTTGTTGTTCCATTTAGTTGCGACTGCGTTCTTGTAATTCTTGCTTACGCATTTCATCATTTTGCAACCGAGAAATACCAACAGCCCGATAAAGTTCTGTGGAAAGCCCCACGTCCATTGAATGAGTATGTATAAGAATTTTTTCATTCTATTCAGTCTCCTTATTGTTCTAATTTCCAAGTCCTTATATCACAAGGTGTTCCGAAAGTAAGAGTGGAGCTGCAGCTATCTGACTTTTTCGGTTTATCGCCCAACGAGATTGCTGTGCTTGGATTCGGATTCGTATATTGCTCCAATGGTACTCTCACAGGAGTTGTAACAACCCAATTCGACCTGCCATATTCGGACGGACTACAGAACGGGCAGTAGTGTTGGTGTGGGGCGAGAATTGCTCCACATTTCGGACATTCCCAGCCTTGTTGGATAAATTGTTTTTCGTTAAATTCGTTTGCTTTGCTCATTGTTTGTTCTCCTGTTTGTTTTTCTTTTTATTTCCGACTATAATATAGTCCCATATTTTTCCATCGCTACCCACCAATTTTCTTTTTGCTTTTATTGTGTTAGACACATAACCATTGCATTTCCCTAAAAATTTTGATGCAGTACAAAAGGAACGAAATGTTTTATTTTCTTCAGTAGAAATTAGCGTTATTATTTTGTTTTGCGAACACAGGTTTGTATCAACAGCGTGCCGTATATTATCTGCAAGACTTAGCCATTCAAGATTTTCAATTCTATTATCGAGTCTGTTCCCGTTAATATGGTTTACTGTGTTTTTATCGGGATTCGGCTTACCTAAAAATGTAATTGCCACGAGTCTCGCAACAAGCCAATCTTTGCATTTGCCGTTTTTCCACAAACCAACTCTTGCGCCAGTGTGCTTATTATTGCCTTTTCCTTTCATTATTCGCATCTTCCAATGCCTTACACCTCGCAATTCGGTATAAGTCGTTTTGTTTGGGGCGGTTCTTATTCTTCCCAAATTGCTCGCTTGATAAATTCCCTCGTAATCAGGTATGTCTTTCCAAATTTCTTCCATTGTCGCTCCTAAAATGGTAAATCATCTTGTTCGTCAACATACTCCATATCGTCGAATATATTGTCGACCGACTCTTGCTTCACCGTTCGTTTATATATTTTGTCAGCCTCGGTTTGGCTTATTTTTGGGGCTTGTTTGTAGGTTTTTGTTTCAGCGTCGTATACAATGCCGATTATACCGTTTCTGTTGCCCTTTGTTTTAATGGTGTCGATAAAACCGTCACATTGGTCATAGTCAAACCCATTCGTTGCTAAATCGCGTTTTATGCGGTCAAGTTCACGTTCTTGCCCTTGCTTTGCGAACATATAGTCCTTGCGGTACAACACCCAAATTCGGTAGCCCTTGTTCGTTATGTTCGACGAACCGAATGCGTCACGGATATTCACTCGTAGCACATCGCTCTTGTTAGTGTGCATTACCAAAATTCCGAACAGCCCGTTTTGCACAAATACATTGCGCAGTTTGTTTCCTATACCTGTTTGTTCTTGCCACTGGTTTGCCGCCTTGTTGTCGATTTCCATTAGGTTGTCGATAACCCAAAAGCGTATGCCGTGTTCCTTGTAACCATACAATATAGTGCCTATGAGTGTGTCTATGTCCCTTTCGTCCTTTTCAACATTGAACAAGAACAAGTTCCCGTTGAATTTTTTCGCTATGCGCTCTTCGGCTTTCTCGTTCACGAACCAGTCGGCTATGTTCGTATCGTTCCCGTTGGTATCTTGGAATGGAATTATCTCAAACTCGCCCTTTTTTGCATTTTGTTGGAACAACAGTTGTTTGTAGGTTTTCAAACTATGCTCGCCAGCGAACACGCCGACCTTGTAGTGCTGGTCTATCGCACGACCTATCAACGACGATGTTAATATACTCTTGCCACAATTTCCAGTTATGTTAATTGCGTTTTCTCTGCGCAACACCAACATTCCGCTCGGAACTGTAAAGCAATACATAAAGCCGTCTTTCGTTTTGTAGTCCGAAAAACTAATAGGTCTTGAACTTTTCATAGCGATGTAGCAGTCGTTACCACCACAACTTCTTACAACGTAGCAGTAGTGCTTAAACTTTCCGCCCAACCTCATATCAGTGTGTATGCTTGTTCTCTTTCCGAGTGCAGAACACACAAACTGTATGAAATCAGCATTGTTCTTGATTATCGTGCGGTACACCTTTTGCCTTTCTTCTTCGCCGTCCCACTTGAAAATTTCGTCGTATATAATCTCGAAACAGCGTTTTGTCATATTATACCACGTTTTTGGGAACTCTTTGATTTTTTCGGGCGGGTAGAATGTATAAGTGTCGAACGCAAGGTCTTTCGGGCTGTTTTTTACTTTTCTATAAGCAATACCACACTTTGCGAGCAACATTTCAAGCCTATCCTTTTTGTATTGGTGTTTCAAGTTTACACGGCAGTAGTTCGTCGAGTTACGCTTCGGGAAATGTCCGTCAGCCGAAATCGCAATGTACAACCTCAAAAGCCATTCGTCAATCTCGAAGTCGCCAAAACTGTCAAAATTGAACGCCGTTATTACTTCGGCGGTACTCGGCACACGATCCTTTATATCACCAAATCTTACAGCCATAATCTTTTTTGTCTTGTGGCTTCTGTAAATGAACTTGTGGTCGTCAGACAAACATTGATTGATTGACTTTCTTCCGTTCTGCATAAGCGTAAGTGTTTCGCACTCGGTTTTGTGATATGAAAGCGGTGTTACCAACTCGGCTCTTTGGTCTTGCGTGAATTGTAAAACTTTTTCGCCGTCCGTGTACTCGCTTATTTTTTTCCACTCGCTACCGTTGAAGTATTCGGTGTCACAGTCAACGCAGTTTGTCTGCCCCAGTATTTCTGTCAGCCCTGTTTCGATGCCTTTGTTCAAGAAATCAAGGTCTGGGAAGCCAGTTAGTACACGCTCTGTGCTTTCTCTCGTGTATGGCACATCAGATATGTCGACTAAATATTGGCTAAAATCTCTACTCATCTTAAATCTTCCTCTGACATCATTGAGCGCATTTTAAGCACCGCTTTTTTGCATTTGGGGCAAACGAATCCAAGTTCTGCGTTTACTGGCACTACAAATTCTTCACCGCACACGGCACAAGTTATGCGCGATTCACAAGCTGCTGTCCCAAAACCTATGTTTGTCGGTTGGGAACAATTCAAATGCGGTATATCGTCAAGATAAATTGTCGTTGTGCCTTGCAGGTTTCTCGTCAACCTTTGCATCTCTTCGTCGCTTAACTGCGTGCTTATTATAAATGAGTTTTCGTCGTCGTCAGTACCGTCGATATATCGTTGCCTTAACTCTTCTATGCTGTTATACTCTCTTGGCATTATTAGTCCTCCTTGTTACAGTAGCAAATACATTGATTTTCTTTCCAGTCGTCTTGTATTGTCCCTATCCAACCGCAGTGAACAGGCTGAATGCTGCCATCTGGTCTGTGAAACTTTTGTGCGTCTTTGCCCTTGTATAGCGTGACTCCAAATGTTGCTTTCCCGTTTTTAATGCTATACCTAAGCACGTCACTAACAACAATAACGAAGTCTATTTTTTTGTCGGCAAGCGTTCTTATAAACTCTCTAACTTGCGAAAACGGAGGGTTTGTGATAACTATGTCGTATTTGCTATAATCTATTTTTCTCCAGTCGGTACTACTTTGCTTTACGTCATAATAGCAATCTTTTAGATACTTGTATATATTGCTTTCTTTTGTGTCGCACGGGCATATTATTTTTTTACCTCTAAAATCGTACTTATGCAATTCTCGAACAACGTCTTTGTACATTGTATAAAACTCGTCGTCATCGGTTTTTCGCCTGCACGTTTTTATTTGTTGTGGCATAGCTTCCTCCTTATAGCCATTCTTGTTCGCCGAACACTACATAGCCGTATTGTTGGGCGTAGTCAGTTATGTACTTAATTTTGTAGAACTTCGTAAACATTTCATAATTCAGCTTTTCGTCGTCAATTACTCGGTAGTGAATAATGTCGCCTACTTCGTAGTTTCTGTCGTTCTTGCGAATCTCGAACATTTTGTCGCCTTTCAGTTTAGGCAATGCATATTCGGCTCGTATCTCCAAATTGTGTATTTTAGTCATATAGCCTCCTTATAGGTCAAATAACGAAAGTTGGTTTGTTTCGTGTTCAAGATTCTTTTTGCCAATCTCAAACAGCTTTTTGTCAAGTTCGCACGATATATACTGTCGCCCGCACTTCCTTGCCGCAACACAAGTGCTAAAACTTCCACCAAACCCATCAAACACAATGTCGTCTGGTTGAGAGAACGTATTTATTAGCAACGACAGCAAATTTATAGGCTTTTGGCAACTGTGTATTAAGTCGACAACCTTGTCTGCCTTTATTACGTCACTAATCGCTGGCTGAGGTGGTTTGGGTTTTCCTTTCATACACAAGTACATCGGCTCGTATTGCGGTCGGGTATAGTAGCCCATTCCCCACACATTCTTGTACCAAATCGGCATACTTTTAATCGTGAACCCTGCTTTCGCCAAAGCGTCATTAAATGTTGGTATTGTACTCCACCCCATAAACGACACCAAAAACTTGTCATTTTCAAGCACTTGGTAGCACCGCTCGAAGTAGTCATAAATGAGCCTTACTTGGTTTTCGTCCGTAAAATCGTCGTTTGCAATAACATCGAAACGCTCTGCTCTGTGATGGGATTGATATGAAATACCATACGGTGGGTCTGTTAGTATGAACTGAACTTGTTGTTTGCCACGTATCATTTCGTCAAGCACATCAATACAGTTTGCGTTATATATAGTGTTTGGTTCTATACTCATTATGCCCTCGCTATAACCATTGCCCCGTATTGCTTGTCGTTTATTGTAAACTGCACTTCAACATATAAATTGGCATCTTGGTACTTCTCTATTGTTTCTTTTACTGTGTTGTTAAATGCATCCGCATTGTCGTCAGTAATAAACATAAATGCTACTATTTTGCCTTTGTTCTTCATTTTATCTTACCTCGCTCCTTTTTTGGTACGTCCTCAAAATTGTCGGCGAGCCAGTTGCTCATATACGGTGTAAAATCTTTACCACGTCCTTTCCCGTTACCCTCGTTAGCCCACTCAACTATTTGTCGTTCGAGGCACTTATATATGTGCAATGCTCTTTTTCGGCTTTCGGTGTAGTCACGAGCAAAAACTTTATGGATAAATACAGTTTGCGCTCGTCCTCTGCTTGCTTTTCGTGGGTACAAAGAGTATGTCTTGTCGAAAAAGTCTATTACTTGTTCTATTGTAGTTTCGTTTCTCGTTTCTGAAATTACCATTTGTTGCAACTCCTGTTTCTCGTTAAGTGCTAATAAAGAGGCACGCAACTTGGAGTCCGTTTCTTTTGTTAAGTTTTCTTTATTATCATTATCTTCTTTATTATTGTGAGAACTTTTTTCTTCGGGGTTGGAAATTTTTTCGCCCCCTGTGAAATTTGTTACCGCCTTATAAAATATAACGTTCACACCACAAACAAGTTGCTCTGTTTTCTCAACAAAACCCTTTGCAATTAGAGAGTGGAGCAAGTTGTCAATCGTCTTTGTTGTTACATTTATAAACTTCGACAAGTACGAACGGCTGCCACAAAAACCAGATGCGTTATCTTGTGAAAACCCATATATTATAGCGTATGCCATAAGTTCATTTCCCGACAGTTTAAGTTCTTTTACCATCCAGCCTTGTATAGTAAAATAGTTTGTATTTTTTATTTCCGTCATACTTTTTCTCCATAATTTTTCTTAATATAGTCGCGAACCGACTTCACGCAATCAAACGGGTTGTTGTAAACTTGGCTTCCAGTAAAACGCAGTACATCATAACCAGCAATTTTTAATGCTTGTTCACGCCCGTAGTCGTAGTTCATTTGTTGCCTATTACTGTGCCAATCTTTACCGTCAACCTCTATAATAAGAGGCTTACTGAAATATATCGTATCGCACTCCTCGTTTGTTGGTTGTTCAAATCTATCAATAAAAAAGTCTGCTCGATAATATTTCATCCCCACCTTAATATCTTTTTGAGGCTCATAATACAAATGAAAATGGTTTTTTTCTTTATTAACCATATCTAATTCGTCTTGAATTTCAGCCGCAACAAGGAATATTTGTTCTATCGGAGTAAGTTTTGGTAGTTCTTCTCTCAACCCCCTCGTATAAACAAATTGGAATGTCTTATCGTCATTGATAGCATTAAAGACAAGTTCTTTTGCACGGTAGCAAAGTGATTCAAAAATTTCTAAACTGTAATTTGCCATATCGCTCCTTTTATCAGAAAACCCCCTAACTCTGCCTAAAAGTGACACACGGCTTTGTTAGGAGGTTCTGTCCTCGTACTATTCAGTTGTTTCTCGAATTATCGGTGTCACTCAACAATACGAGGATTTTGTTTGGTATGAACTCTTGTCCCAAAGTTCTATTACATTATACACCTTTTAGGTGGCGTTGTCAATAACTTTTACCAACTTTGCAAGGGTGGGCGGCGTAACTTTTTTGCTTTCTTCACGCACTATGCATAAAACTGTATTATTATGCAAACCGCATACATTTGCGAACGCTTTATATGAAATTCCGTGTGCAACGCAGTAATTTGTTATTTTGTTTGACCAAGTTTTCGCTGATACATCAATAGCCATTTTTGCCTATCTTTCCTCCGTTATAATTAAGTAGTTTTACGATTTCGGTTGCCGTGTCTTTTCGTTTGCAGAACCGCCACTCCACGCCATAGTCCCGAGCATATCGCTCCATAACTTTCATTATGAATTTGCCCGAGACTTTGGTGTAAGGCTTATCTACCCACTTGCAGTTTCGTTTGTCAAAATATTCGTGAGTTGGTGAACGCCAAAACTGAACGCCGTACACGCTATAAATTACTTCTTCACGCACAAGCACGATGAGTTTCTTGCCCTTTTGCTTGCAACGCTCAATTTCACGCATAAAACGCTCGCGCTCATTCTTTTTACCCGCAATGTTAGCGTGGACTTCGAGTATTCCGTTTTTTAGGTCAATAACACAATTTGGGTTAAACGAACTTTGATAGTCCCCCTCGTCGAGTTTTTGCTCTTTGTAGTTGTATTCCAACTTTTTGAAGTCTCGCAACACATAGTCGTTGTCTTTTTCACGAGTGTCGACCAAAATATAAGCCATACCGTAAACCGCCTTATTTCAATTTTAAGCGTGGGTTAGGTTAAAGCCGAACAAGTTATTAACCCAACCGCCAACGCTTGAATTTGCCCTACTACACGCCGTCAGAATGGCAAACCGTCTTCAAACTGCGGAAACGAGCTGCTATTTTCGTCAACAGGCGCGTCCCCAAGTGACTCTACAATCAAATTGTCGGGTGACACAAAAATCGAAACCTCGGTGTATTGCTTGCCGTTATAGGAGTTTGTTCTTTTGCGAACTCCGTCTATAAGTGTGAACGAAATTTCGGCATTGTTGTACACATTTACATCTGTATTTACAAACACAGAGAAATACTCGGCAGTAAATGAGCCGTTCTTCTCTTTAAGTTTGTCGCAAATCTTGATGATTGTGTACTTGCCAGATTGAGTTTCGCCTTTTCGCACGCTGAAAACTTTGTAGTTTTTGTTTGGTCTAATCATTGTTTGTTACCCCTCGTAGTTCATAAATTTTTCGCAAATTGCGTCGTAGTCTTTTACTTTGATTTTGCTCGTGCTTTCAACGCCCCACGACACCAAAAGTTGCTTTGCTTTTTCTCTCGAAATCTCTTTTGTGCTTGCTATTGCGAAGATTCGTTGCACTTGTTTGCTCGTGATATAGTCCTCATCACTTTGAAGTTTGCTCGCCGCTTGCGGGTTCGTGAAGTTCTCGTCTTCTATGTCTTGTGTGAAACAATCTGAAAGTGCGCCCAAAGTCAATGCAAGGTCGACAATCGCTCTCTTTTTTGCTTTTTTTAGTGCAACATTCGCTTGATTCCAACTGACCGCAGTGCCGTTTGATGTTTCATTAGTGTTTGCACACCCCACACCAACTCTAAAAACTTCCCCGTTCGCATAAGCCGTTGCCTTGCACTCATAGTAGAAGAACCCGTCCTTGAAGTCTTTGTAACTGTCAGTGATTTCCACATCGTAACGTAGATGGAAAGCCAAGAGAATTTTTTCCGCTCCTGCTTTCCACAACGACGGGGACTTTGCTTTTGGCACTTTACCAAAGTCAATATCTCTTTTGAGCGTAAATTGCTCGTTGCCAACCGAAAAGATGTAATTGTTCCTGCTCGGTTTTAGCTCAATCTCTGGCGTCTTATAAGTTGTAAGTTCGTTATCTGCCATTTTTACTCCTCATTCTTTTATTGTGTTCGTGTAAAATATCAAACCATTCGTAGTCTGGTTCAATCTCTTTGAAAGTATACCCGCCGTCCTTTTTTAGGTGCAAAACGTATGTCTTGCCGATAGCAATTCCACACACGGCACACAACAATTTGTAGCCTGCGAGTTGAACGGCTAAATATTTTTTGTCTATTGTACTTGTCGTTTTGAAATCGATAAGCACGGGGTTGCCATCAATTATTCCGATAAAATCGCAAGTGCCACAATACCCAAGTTTAGCGTCGCCCATAACGAACTCACTAAACAGTGTCGTTGGTTTATAGGTTTTCCACCACTCCATAAATCCGCAAAAGTACGGAAATGTTTCGGGTGTTGCACTTTCTACTACACTGTCGACATCTTCGCTCATAACAAATTCGCTTATTAGACCGTGAACCTCCGCTCCACGGCGTGCGGCGTTTGTTACGATGTGCTTGGGCAACGTGTTGAGTCTTGCCGAACTAATTGGCGAGCAAATCTCTGTCACGCTCGGATACTCGACACCTGCGATTTCATAGGCGTGCGTTGTTTCGTTAAATTCTACCCTGTCCATCACTTTCCTCTCAAAAAAGCCAAGAATATAAAGAAGAATAAGAATAGGTACATAGTCACCTCCTTTTCGTTTTTATTATACCACGGCGGAGGCGGTTTGTCAATGTGTTCTTTTACTTTTTCTATTGTTGGTTGTGTTTTTATGTTTGTCATTGTATTATCAAATCGCTAAAAAGGATGGCTCGGTTTAGTACAAGCCCGTCTTCACCAATTAAAACCACGGAGTCATAGTCGTCAAGCAATATTGCACACAATGGATACTTATACCAATTCGTGTTTTCGTGCGGATGTATTGCCACGATTTTCCCTGTCTCTCCATTATTTGGCGTAAAATAGCCTTTGAAATTCCTAATCTTTTTCGTATCTTCGTGCATCTCAAACCAAGAGTAATAGCTCGTAAATAACTTTTTGTTGTCCATAATTACTACGTGGTCGCCGACCTTATATTTGCTTTCCATCACATACCTCCGAAAAACTTCAATAGACTAATTAGGCTCAAAATTGATAGTATAAATGCCATAAAATTCATAGTCGGTTCTCCTATTATAAATCAAAGTCGTGGCGTTTTATTTTTACGATTAGGCGGTGTCCAGTCCTATCTTGCAATTCGATGTGCGGTTTTGCCACAATCCCCTCGATTTTACCACCGACTTCCGAGACGAAACTTTTGGTGTTGCTCAATACGAAGTTTACGAGTTCATCAAGTGTTCCCGAAATCAGAATTGGCACTACTTTCAAACCAAATATTGACGCAATTTCTTCGATGGTCTCCCGAGATTGATAGTTGCCGTTAATCATCACATCAAAGACGATGAAATCAACACCATCAATGTACCCGTTTGTTTGTATCTTTTCTCCATAGCCCTCGCCAAAGATTATGACTTCCTTTTCGCCGAAGTGTTGCTCGAAAATCTCTTCGTTTGCAATGCCCCCGAAATATTCGTCGAGTTTTGCCAACAAGTTTTGCGGAATTTGTGCCTTGTCCGTTCTTCCGCCGTAATTGACTTGATGCCCGTCCCATTGTACCCGAATGTTCGTGCCGTCCACTTTCTCGCTACCGTCCCAAATTATGTCTTTTAGGAACTCAACGGTGGGGTTGCGGAACTTGCCTACGACCAACTTTTTCGTCTTGTCGTCTCTTTCAAAAACTGTTTCAATCTTGTGGTATTCTTTCATTGTTAATTCTCCTTGTTTATTTTGTATCCTTTCTCTCGCATATACTGTTTTACTGCTTGTTTTGGGTTTCTCACTGTATTTCCGTCGAGCCAATTGAGTAAGTCGTTTAATACTTCTGACTCATTTATTACAATATCAAAACACTCGCTCCTGAGCGGACAATATTGCCCATATTCTTCACCATAATTACTTCTCGGTTCAATTGTTCTTGCGACTATTCTGTTTTCATCAACAACTTCTATAACTTCGCCCATCCAGCCACATTTTTGGTTTGTAACACGATACTCGCCGTTGCTTTTTTCATTTGCCTTAATTATATCGCCTACTTTGAATTTGCCCATATTTAACTCCTTTCCATATCTGCAAGCCACTTTGCAAGAACCGCTTGGCAAAACTCGTCCGACATATATTCGGTATCTTTCGACCACTTACCCGTCTTTTCGTTATAGTGGATATTCAATTCGCCGAATCCAATCCCGTTTGCGCCCCACTCTATATTGAGCGCATATGTGTCGGGCACTCTCTCATTGCATTTATACATCTTGCCGTTTGTGTAAGTTATTTCATATTGTTTCATCTTTTACTCCTAACGCTCTGTCGATGTTCTCTACCATTTTATCTCGAAGTTCTGGGTGGAACTCACCGTCTTTGTGTATTTTGCCTTGCGCCCAATCTTTAAGACAGTTGAGATACTCGTCCTTTACTCTGACCTTATGTTCAAGAGATAAAACACTCTTGTAATTCATCATACAAAGGTTGCTTATTGTGTTTGCGAGAACATCAGGACGAGATTTCAAAAAACCTATAATGAGTTCTTCATTTGAAAAACCAAAGGGGCTATATTTGTCGATGTATTCTTTTAATGTCATTGTTCTTGCACCTCCGCTTGCTTGCATTTGTCGCAACGTTCAGGATAACGGTCAGGCGAGTATAACGGTATCATACAACCAAACAGATTGCAAATAGCCAAATCGCTTGAAACATATTTACAATATTCACAAGTTTTACAATACTTGCCGTCTGGCACTTCGATTTCAACCTTTATCTTCGCCATTTTGCACCTCCTTTAACATTTTGTCGATTTCGAGGCAATTATCGATTATCTCTCGTACGGACATAACCGCAAACGTCATAAAAACCGAAACACTGATTATACATACTACAATAGAAGCAATGAGTAACAATTCACCGCTTGTCGCAAGCTCAACTGATGCATTTATAAGACCTACAACATAACACAAGACTAAAAACATATTAAACAGTACCACAAATATGTTCTTTACAATGTCACTTATCATTTTCTACCTGTTTCCTCCTTTTATTTCGAGTTTTTTGAACCATAAGTCTATTATATTCTTTCTTTTCTTCGGGCGTTAAATCCTTTGCCCGTTTACCGAATAATTGAACCGCAGGCGACATTGAGTAATTTTTATAATCATAATGCTCATTTGCATAGTTGTACCACCTGACTTTATTTTTTAGCACTCGAAGTTCTGCCAATATAGGTTCTTTTCTCGCCTTAAAATGTTCATTAAGTTTTTTTTCCAAACTCTTTTTTTCTTCTTTAAGTTCGTTTTTTGATTTTTCCAACTCGGCTATTCTATTGTTAATTGCCTTAATTTCTTCGATTGTCATTGCTCTTCTACCTCCTTTATGAGTTCGTCGATTAAATTACAAATATGATATGTTTCGATTGTTGCCAATCCGACGGCTCTTTCTTTTACCTTGTTCAGCACGTCGATTTGTGCTTGCTTGACCGTTTCACAATCATCGCACCCCTTGTTCACTTCTGCTTTCAATATTTTAATCTCTTCTCTTTGCCAGTCGCTCAATTTCTTGAGGTCGTTGCATTTAGTTTCAAGTCGGTTTGCTTTGTATTGGAACGGTCTCAAATAGTGTTCTACACCAGCAAATTTAGCATTCGCATCTCGTGCAATTCGTGTTTGTTTTGCAAGTTTTTTATTGAGTTGTTCAATCTCGGCTTTGTATTCGGACACGTCGCCGTAACCACTCTCGATGAGCCTTTCAGCATATTCCTTATATAAGCAATGTTCAGTATCAACATTAGCACAGATGTCTGGCTCACGCCCATTCTTACTCACTGCACACTTGCCATCAGTGCTACAATACCCACACATACTTCGTGCCATTTTTTCGATTTGTTCTTGTTTATTCATTGTTTTTCATCCTAACTTCCCGAAGTTTTGATATGTATTTGGTTACTTCTTTTTGTTGTTTCTTTTTTAATCCAATAATACGCATATAGTCATAAATAGAACCATAAGATTGCCCACAACAGATAGCATTTTTATATGCAACAATGTTTTCTTCTTCGGTCATTGCCTTAATTTGTTCTCTGTCAATTTTCATATCTGCCTCCGTTTTGTTTACCAAACGATGTCGCTTTTTGTTTTTATGTTTTTGTAAACATCTCTATTTTCGTGGCTATAACTGTTCAGAATCGCATTGTCTCGTTTCACCAATTCAAAATCTTGCGTAAGTCCATCGTCCCCAAGTACAACACATTCTTTTCCGCCCACGACTTTGAGCGACGCTCCACAAAAATCTTCGGTTGTACAAACATATCGTATTGTTTTTTTGCTTTGATAAACTACTTCCTTAATTTTTAGTTTTACGATTATATACCTATATCCACCAGATTCTCGCCAACAATAACGGCAAACATTTGTGTAAACAGTATCGCCGACGTTAAACGACATATCTTTTAGTTTGGCTTTTTTGCAATCACGTGAATCGCCGAAAAGCAAACAGTGTCCGTTCTTGTAAAAATCGCACTTCTCACAATTAAAATCGTTAGGGACATTGACTATACCCACTCGCACTTGTGCCATTGCCTTATTTTGTTCCCGTTCAGTTTTCATTGCTCATATCCTCCAACATTCTGATTGCGTCGTTGATTATTTCGGGTATATACTCCCCATAAACGCCCTTGCAATCTTCTTGTAGTTGTTTGAGAGCGTCAAGTTGACCTTTAATGTAGCCATCTTTATATGCTTTTTGCACATCCGTTGCGAACTTGCTCGTGTATTCTTGCATACTCTTCTTGCTCCTCCGTTTTGTCAGTTTCTATTTCGATTTTTACGCCCGTACATTCCCCAAAAAGGAACGCTTGATATTTTGTCGGCATAACAAAACCGTCCAATATTTGTTTCATCGTTATTTTGTCGGTGCATAGTTGTCGTGCGCACCACGCTACCGATTTGCCCTGCGTTTTGAGTGTGAGCGACATTAACATTCCCACGCTTGCCTTTGCTTTCTTTCTCATACAATACCGCCGTTTACCATTATTTCCCCGTCAAACTTGTCCCCGATTATTATAACAGTTTTGCATTTTGTTTGCAAGAACCGTTGCAATTCGGCGAAGAAATCATTCTCGGAATCGTATTCGTTGCCGTCAACCCAAAACATTCTCGGCTCTTCATTATTAACATCTACCGCCTTAACATACTCGGTTACAAACTTATCAATTTGCTTTTTGACTTGTTTGCTCGTTGATACAATTGTCGGTCGCATAAACATTCTATCTACGATTTTATAATTATACATTTTAGCCTCCTGTTTATACGAGTTTTGTTAGGTACTTCGTAAGATATTGCGCCCCGAAATTGTTGTTGATGTAATCGTCAACCAACTCGAACATCTTTTTATACAGTTCGTAAAACTTTGGGTTTTTGTTTTTATGCTCGCTCACTTTATGGCTCAACGCAAGCGCAAAGTCAATAAACTCATCGCATTTTGTCGCATACGCATCAACATAATAGTTTGCGGTCTTTGTTATTTCCGTTACGCCTTTTTCTTCGGCTTTGGTTAGCTCAACCCAAAAATTTACCTTTTCTTCGGGTGGCAAAATCTCGTCGGGGTCGATTGCGTTTTCTACAACTTCAACTTCTTCAACATCTTCCGTAGTTAAAGAATTTCCCATAATCTCTTCTATGTCATCGTCGTCCATTCCTGTCTCTTCTTTTATTTTAGAAAATGCATTTTCGTCGTCATAACCAAAATCAATGGTGTATGTATCGTAAAGTGTGAATAGTGCGTTATATAAGAAAATTTCAAGTCTGTCTTTCTCCATAAAAATGCCTCATTAATCCGTCGTTAGAATGTCGACTTTTCTCATTGTGCTACCATCGATTGCAGTATTTCCGACTCGCACAAACGCCTGTCTCTCCACGGCAATCAATAAGTCTGTTGCCTCTGCTGTTGTTACCTCTATTACATCTTGCTCGCCCGTCCAATAGAAAATGTGGGCATAATAGTGTTTGCTCATAATACGAAATAGTCCTCCAATGCAAGTCCGCTCATATATACATATCCGAAATGTCCGTCTTTCTCGTTCTTTACTCTGATAGTGTTATATGGTTGATAGTCTCTATTGTTCCATCTTTCATCAACCGTAACATAGTTCCCGAACCAATCAGTTTGCGCACAAGTTCGACCTCTGCCAACGGTCTCTTTTTGTGTATGTAACCTAATTTTTGCGTTTTGTTCTATAAACATAGTTACACCTCCATTTTGTTATTATTTGAGATTGTACACTTGGTTTGGGTACTTTTCCGCAAAGAGTTTGAAGTCGGGTTTCAACTTGTCCATATTCGGCAACAACAACTCAATGTCGTCTCCGCCATCGACCTCTTTCGTCAACAATGCGTTCTTGTAAAGTTTATTATCTTTACTTATGAATAGTCTCTTGAAGTGAGAGTACATACCTTTAACCAAAAGAATCGCTTGACCTTTCTCGATGAAAACGGCGTCGCCTTGCGAATCGTCATTCTTTTCGAGTTTGTATGATTGCGTTGTACCAAACTTGCTTTTTGCGCTATAATAGCTTACCGAGTACAAGAAGTCTCTCCATATTGCCTCTCCACCTATTATCTGTCTCGTAAGTTCTTTGTCCCAATACAGTTTTGATGTTTTGTCTATGTAGATGTTGTCTTTTGTTTCGACCGTGAGTTTGTTTACAAGCAAAATTATCTGACTCGGTTTTAGATAAATCGGGTCGCTTGTTGGTGGTGTGTAGCTGTTTTTTGAAGTAGACCCCCACGAGTAGAGGTTTGAATAGTAGCCGTCGTCATCGTCGTAATTGTTTGCCCAATTGCTATAATAATGGCTACCATACGAACACGATTTTTTGGGCTTGTCTTCGACATACTCAAACTTCTCGGTTATCGTGCCGACCATTTTTGTCGCACGTTTAATGATGTCGTTCATATCGGCAATGTTTACATACTCGTACCAACAATGCGGGTTGAAATATCCACACGAAATGTTGACCGCCTCAATCTTAAAAGCGGGCGCAATGTACGATATATCCGAACACGAACCCGTCGCCTTTTTGAACCCAAACTTTTTGATGTGTTCCTCGAAGTCTGCATTGTAGTCCTTGTAAAACACATAATCGTTGTTCCCTTTTCTATCGAACTCCACGCAATAGTTGTTGTCCGACAAATCAATTCCCGACTTGCAAAACAGTTTTGAGCCGACACATCCAATTTCTTCATCTTCAAAGAACGCCACCGAACAATCGTACTTGTTGAGAATATCAAGAATCATAATGACACCGCAACGGTCATCCCCACCAATTCCCTCCAATGACATAATTGTGTTGCCGTCTTTTGAGTACAAAATCGTTTTCGGAGACTCTTTGTGTACTGTGTCGAGATGAGCAACGAGCAAAACAGGGTGCGTGCCTTTCGCATATAGATAACCATCGTCTTTTTGTACCGTCTTGCCCATTCCGACAAGTTCCTTTTCCAACATCTCTTTTAACTCATCTTGTGTTGCACAAAAGATTTTTTCCATTTTGGTCTTATTCATTATTGTGTCTCCTTTTTTGATTATTCTTCTTCTTCAACGTCGCTATAATCATCTTCGCAGTCATAGCACAAGCAACAACCCGTTCTCGAATGTTTTCCTCCACAATGCGGACATATCGTTTCTCCGCCGATTGCGTATGCGCTGAATGGGTTTACATCCGCGCTACTTATTTGTGAAATTATCGTAGAATGGTAATCGCTATAATCGTAATCTGGATAGTGCGTCGAACCGTTTGCAGTCGCAAAATATTGATGAACTGTTCTTCTTGTCGCATCTACAACAGTTGTTTTCCAATCGTGTTTTTCAGTTTCGTCGAGTTTTGCGAGTTCCCAATTCCTTATGTTCTCGTTCATTTTTGCATCATAACTTCCATATCTTGAAACATCAGGATATAGTCTGCTTTGCAACACTGAATCGCCGTCGTAGCACACGATTTGTCTCTTGCACTTTTTGAACGTATAGAAGTCGTTTGTTGCCCTCGTGTCTGAAATCGAGAAGAATATCATAGACACTTCATCAACGGGATATGACATCGTTCCTGATTGGTAGCACTTGTCGCCGTTGTCTTTATCAAGATAGTGGCAAGAAGACCACGAGTTGCCGTTCGACATCAACAAGAAGTCAAGTGGGTTCACCGAAAGACAATATTTCATCTTAACAACTCCGTCACTTATGTTATCCGTGAGCTGCGCATATCGTTTCTCGAAATCTTCGTTCTTCGTCACGCCTGCCAACTCGCACAGTTGTCTTATAACTCTCGTCATTTTTGCCCCTACATTGATTTTAGCATCTTTGAACGTTTGGCAACACGAGATATAGTCTTTTGCACTTTGTGTCAAATTACCATCTATAACCGCATCGACAATTGTATACGATTTAAGCACCTTTCTCTCTACATCCAAATCATAGAATACGTTGTTGCAGAACACAACCCACGCGTCGCTCTTTTGTGATGGTGTGGGCGTTCTCTTTTGGTCTACATTTTCGGCAATACAGAGATTTTGCTCATCCCAATTCGGAGACTTGCGAAGTTGATTAACCAACCAACCTTTTTGTTCGTTCCATTTTGTCAACCATTTCATCACGCCGAATTTTGTCGTGTTGTCGTAGCCGTGTTCGCTAAATATCTTTCGTGCTTGTTCGCACAACTTATTAAGTCGTGCATCGTCTACTGCCAACATTTTGGGGTGTATTTCTCTAAGTTTTATGTCTACTTTTGTTAGATAACGATAGTTCGTTTTTACTATTTGCACGCAATTCCCCTCCGCATTGCGCCCGAATATCACAAATTTTTCGACTTTATCGATAACGAGCTTCTCGCCTGTATTTGAATAGTTGTATACCGCTCCGACCTCGAAATTATCTTTTTCGTCGTCGTCAACCACAAAATCAGCATCCGCAAGAAAAGCGTAGCCGTAACCGAGACGGAAACCTGCACTTGAACTTGAATCTCCAGCTATAAAATCGGCTTTCAAAATGCCAGCGAGTTTGGATGTCACTTTGAATATGCAGTTGCCACTCATAAACAACTCACCGACAGTAAGGCGGCGAAAACTTGCAGATGGTTGGACATCGACCTTTTCGATAGCCTCAAACGCCAAGCGTGTCATTACACCGTCTGCCGAGCGCAAAGTAACAGTTTCGGAGGATATGCCGTCAATGATTCCAATCTCGCCCGTTGTCGTGTTTTTTACCACATCATAAATGCGCGGGTAGTACACATCTGATAAGTCGAGCGGTTTGTAGAGTCTTTCCCAACCATAAAGAACCACCGTTGCATACTTTACGAACTTGATTGAATCGTCTTGCATCACGCATACATACATCGTTTCGTGTGGTTTTCGTATACTCGTGGTGTCGTATAAAACTCCGCAATCCGCCGACGATAGCGTAATTCCGTGGGATTTCACTGTTTTACCGAGTCTTCTCAATTTTATGATTGTACGGATAAAATCGACTTTGTCTTCGGTTTTATAAATCTCTTTTGGTGTTTCCTTTGTTGCCCAAACCTCGATATTTCGGGTCGGTTCTTTTTCGAGATAACCCGACTTTGAGCCGAAACTCAATTTGCCCATATTTGTTTTGAAACAAGTCTCGTCCCCGAAACTCGCATATATACTTGCCGAATCCGTGTCGGCGTTGATTTCGATGTCATTCTTCCAAACGAAGCCCGCATTTTTTGCCTCAATAAGGAATTGTCTTGCACACTCTTGACTTGTGCATTGATAGATTCTTTGTTTTTTGATTTCCATAATAATGTAACCTCCATAAGAAAAGTATGTGTTTGTCGATTGGTGGAGACCCACTATTGAGCCTCCGCCAACCGTAATGCCGTTATCTCACGATTTCGACATTGTAGCCGAGCGTGTCGCATACCTCGGCGAGCGTCATTTTGACGGTAGGTTGCTCGATGTCGCAAACCAAATCGTCGTCCGCATACAAATCGCCCGTTGCCTTGCTATCGGTTGAGTGCATAAACACTTTTACGATGTCAAGGGTGTCGTGGTCGGTGTGCGTCAAATCATCATTGTAGTGGTCGAGCCAAGTGAATCTCTCACCTGCGCCACTTCCGAAAAGAACATCTCTTCCCGTGTCTGCAAAGTCCTTGATGACAATGCGTCTTTTTCCGTTGCGATACTCAACAACCATTCCCGACTTCAAATCGGACTTACTAAAATTTGCTCTTGCCATACTTTTTACCTCCTTTATGGCTTTTTATTTTATAATCAAATCATCGCCAATGCGAGATTCAATCCAAGATAAGCTCCAACTATATCCAGAACCGTCGTCTGCTCTATAACTATCATAGTCCATTTCCAAAAACAAAATCCGACTTGCTTTCCCGAAACTTTGTTTCATACGGGGTACTATCCAACTTTGTCTATCAAAAATTTCTTCAAGCGGTTTGAGCATCACGACATCTCCTGCGCTATATTCAATCGACAAACAAATCACCTCCGATAGGAATGAGCCATTCTTCTGCCCATACGTATGTACTACATCCTTTTACATCATATATGGTTTGATATGTATAGCGCGCGCCCTCTGATATTCTCACAACTCGGTCTGCTCGGCGTGTTATTTGCAATATTTTTCCACAATATCTGGACATTCCGTCGTCGTTAAAAAACAAATGGCACGTCCCACCATCAGTTGTCGCCAAACCATCTTCCTTTATTTCATCTCTGTCTTTTATCAATACAAGGTCTCCGACTTCCAACATAATAATCACCTCCCATACTTTGCGACAAGTTTCTTGCCGTCATCGGTGACGAACTCGATAACCATTCCGCTGTCAGTTGATTTTACCGTGAAAGCCACAACGGTGATGTTTGTTTCGTCTACCGTTTCTATCTTCGGCTCGGGGTCAGTTGTCGCTTTTGGTGCGAGTTTTGGTTCTTCACTCGGCGACACAATCGGGTGCGCATTGATATAAACTGCACACATTAGCTCCGTGATGTATGTTTCAATGAGTTTGCGCAATGGAAGTGACTGTATCTCCCATTGGCTGTCATCGATTTTAATTTCGCCATCTGCATCGACCTCAGCCCATACCGTGCTTGCTCCAAAACGCTTACGACCGTTTGAGTCTCGGTCTATTCTGATTTTCACTCTCGTGTCCGACAAAGTGTAGCCAACGACATCATAAATGCCGTATGCCCTTATCGGTACTGATGACAATAGTTTTTCGAGTGTTTGTTTTTTGATATATCCTCTTTTATGATTGTAGCCTGCCATAGTTTTACCTCCTCAACCTATTCTTCTGATTCCGCCCGCAAATGACCTGACAACAATGTCCCCGAACTCCGAACACATATCGTCCGTCTTGTTCCAAACATAAGCGAACACATAAAAATCGCCCGTGTCTGTCTCCAACAAAATGTCGTCCCACTCATCTTCCGACGATGGCACATACAAAAAGTCATAGCACTCTCCAAACTCGGTGAACTCGTGCGTGACTGCATAGACTATTGCGTTGTGCTTGCTCTCAAATTCCTTGATTTTTGCCATCAGTTCAGGCTCTTGCCAAGCCCAATACCCTGCGTATCTCTCGAAAAAACACACCGTACCATCTTTCTTAAAATCTTCAATGTACGGCTTGTAGATGTTTAACTTCTTCATCAGTTCGATTGCTTTTTGTTTTTGAGTCATAATTTATACCTCCAACTTATAAATCGTGTTGTATTCCGCACTTATAAGCTCAACTTTCACATCAAGTTCGTATGAGTGTGCAATAAAATAACCACCGTGCCTCGTCGAGTTTTCGTTTATTCCGAATCCACGCCCCCGATACTCTTCTTTTTGCCCGAGATAATGACCACGTGCATCATCGTCGTTAGGAAAAACCACAATCGTTGTTGTCGGTCTCGCCCCGTTGTTGTGAATCAGAGTTTTCGCCATAATCCACTTCCGTTCTCCGTTGCTCATATAAATAACCTCCATTATTATAATCAAGCGTATTATTTAACACTTGTTTTAATCAATATGCACGCACACACGCGCACACATCAAGTCTATATAACTTATATATCTTATAGTCTGACTGTATACCTATCTACGCACTATCTCTTATTATAAGTTATTTAAGTTAATAATCTTATATGTCATTAAGATAATAGCCTCCATAGATAATATAATATACTACATCAGTCTATAAGTATATATAATGGTGACGGGTGAGAGAATTGCACTCCCGACTGCCGATTGAGAGTCGACCGACTTACTACTTGTCCAACCCGCCGAAAAGGCTCTCGGTTTTGGTGAGGCAGACCGAGAAAACTGCCAAGTCAATGGAGGTTATCTGCACACCGTGATGTTCTCGCCGATGTGTCGAAGATACAATTTGCGGATTGCGCTGTCACGAGATGTGGCAAGCACAGATTCTACCTGATGTTGGTTGTTGCTATCAAAATAGTCGATGAAGTATGATTTCATAATAATAATCTCCGTGATAATAATAATTGCGGTTGCCTGACGGTCTCGGCTTGCGCTCGGTTGCGATGAGTGCTAACTCGGTGAACGCCCGATGACAACTTTTTGAGCATAGCAAAACGCCCGCCCGTTTTTTCGGGGCGGTGCGTCTGCCGTGGTTGTGGTTGCCGATTATTTGAGCAGCTCCGCCAACTCCTCCGCCGTGAGTCCGAGGGCTTTAAGCTGCGCGATTTTGGTTTGCGCTTGCGCTTTTCTTGCCTCGTCTGCTTTGCGTTTCTCCTCCTCCATAAGTGCGGCGATCTCGTCGTTTGCGGCTTTGAGGATTCTTGCGTTTTCGGTTTCGTCAAGCATTGCGCCCGCCGTCAAATCCCACGCCCGCAAGATTGCGCTTGTTTCTGCGCCTGCGTTTTTTAGATTTTCGCTTGTGGTGTTTAATGCGTCAATCAATGCAGCTGCGATTCTCTCGGGGCTTGCGCTTGCGATTCTAAAAGTATTAAAATCGGTTGTCGCTTTTTTGCGTGGTTTTGCGTTTGCGGTTTTTTCTTTTTTCGGTTGTGCCTCGGCGATTGCTATGAGTGCCTCGCGATTTGCTATAAAGTCGCTTTTTTGTAGTGAAAACGTTTTGCCCCCGTCTGCGATATAAAGTCCGCTTATACCGCTATCGTTGTATCGTTTGCTCAGTGTGTATTGCTTGCCGTTTTCAAACGTGATTGCGCCGTTTTCGATTGTTGCCGTGATTGTGTTGCCGTTGTTGTTAAAAGTGATTTGTTTCATTGTCTTTTCTCCTTGACTTTTTCTCGGGGCTTTTTGCCCTTTTTCTACTGCTATTATATACCCATTGCGCCACGGTTGCAAGCGTTTTTTATGGTATTTTTATAGACTTTTTGGAGTTTTTGTATGGTTATGTTACGATTGTAGTTTATTGTACATTGTGTATGTTATTTTATGCCGTCCGTGTTCTTGCTTTTAGCACTCTCGCGCGGCGATTGCTAACTCATACCATATTGCGCGCGCGCGTTGTGCTTGCGGTTGCGCTTTTTGCGCCGTGTGCCATTGTCGCGCCGTGTGCGCCGTTTTTAGCGCGGTTGCGTGGTTGTGCCGTATGTTTTATCGGCGGTGTGTGTTGCGTCGTTTTTACGGGCATTTTACGCCGTCGCTTTGTTTTATCATACATTTGTACGGCATTTTTTAAGGGGGGCGGTATTCCGTGGAACGACAGCGGGGCGGTGTTATATACTCATCTAATTTTATAATAACATATAGGTAAAATTATAGGTATACGGCGGTTTCTTGGCAGGGCGGCACAGTTCAGGCGTTGTTTTGGTGCAGAAGCGGAACAGCAAAGGGCGGTTGCGAAAAAAAGTTGGGAAAAATGAAAAAAGCACTTGACAATGGGTAAAAGTGGGTGTATACTGGGTGTAGAAAAAGACGAAAGGAACAGGTCACGGCGTTCAAAGAGTCGAAAAAATAGGTACTATGTATTGTAAATACTGGGTATATTGAGGACATTGTGGAAACCGTGACTTACACAGTGTCCTTTCTTTATACACGAGTGCAATATTGTTCAACACCTAAAACTGATTGGCTTGCCACCGTACAACGACGAACGGCAACAGCCTTATTGGGGCGACTGATATGAAGTACCAATGCGAGGCGTAAAGTCTAACGCCAGTCCGTATAGCGCATAACTTTTGGGGGTTAGGGGGCTTCTTTTTTCTTTTTGCTTTTGCTCTTTCTTCTTATGGTTGTTCGGTTCTGGTTGTTTCCTTTTTGCTTTTTCTATGTGCGATGACAACACAAAACATAACAATAGGAGTTACAAATACAGTATGATAAAAGACAAACACATTGTGATAAACGGTTTGGACTACACTGAGTACCTAAACAGTCCCGAGTGGCGAGCAAAGAGGCTTGAAGTTGCTAAAAAAGCGAATTACACTTGTAGCAGGTGTAAGAAACAGATTCTTTCGGGTTTTCACGTTCACCACAGGACATACAAACATTTTGGGAACGAGTTGTTGAGCGAACTTGAATTTTTATGCCCAGAATGTCACAAGAAGTTGCACGAAAAGCGTGACAAGCAAAGGTGTAACCCGAATCGCAAAAGAACAAAAGCGAGTTGCTGTTATTCGCAAAAGAAAGACTGGTATCGGTTCTGCACTCTTCGCAATGAAGAATGTACATATATGTGCAAAGATTATGTGTGCCGTTACACTGGGCAAACAAAAGACGAAGTAAGGCACGCAGACCCAGACCAAAATTACACCCAACGCACTGCGGCAGTTGTAAGGCGGCAAAAGCGAAAGGCGAAAAAATGCAAAAACAAGAACAAGCGTAAAATCAAGTGATTACTGGAAGAAGCGGGGCTAAAACCTGCTTTTTTGTTGCAAAAGTGGTGGTGGCGATAAAAAATCGCCCAAGCGTAAAATTAGGGCTTGACACGACGAAAAGTAGGTGTTATAATATGCACGAAAAAACGGAGGGCTACGGCAATGAAGATACTGGTGAGCGGAAAAGACAATAGACGTGTAGAGTGTGAGAAGTGCGGGTGTGTGTACGAGTACGAAGAGGAAGACGTACAGCAGCACGACATTCGGGACACGCTTTTTGGAATGTTTTTAGACGCACGCAAAGACAGTGTGATTGAGTATGTGGAATGCCCAGAGTGTGGGGACGCACATATTTTGCACCGTGCCAACAAACGAAAAGAAATAAGCGAAGACGACTACTCGATACGGGCGTTTGAGCAAAAAAAATAGGACTCCATAGATTTCGGTGTCGCTCGGACTTGGTTTTTCTTGCACTCTAACAAGCCGACAAATAAACAAATAGACCGCATTTTCAGCTTTTCTCCCTCTTTTGGCGGTCGGCGGCACACCTCCTTATTACAACTACAAAACCGATGAGGCATAAAATGAGCAACTACATTTCAAGTACGCTTAAAGAAGAAGTCAAGCGAAGCCACTACACGTATGACGGGCTGGCGAAAGAACTTGGGCTGGCTTCAAAGCAGAATATGAACTTTTACCTAAACCACAAGCAAGACACGGAGTGGACGTACTACGACATTAAGCGGTTTTGCAGAATTTTGGGTATAAACCACATACTTTTTTTGCAAGATGTTGATAGAAAAGAGAGACTGGGCAACTAAATTAAGGGACTCGGCAGGCTTCAAGAAGTGGGACGATTACTGCGAAGCGGTGGGGCTGAAGTATACCACTTTTATGTCGGCACTAAAAAAAGAGCGTTTCACGGTCAAAATTGTCGAAAAAATGAGCGAGTTTCACGGAATGAACCTTGATTTTCTGTTGAGCGATGACTGCAGGGGAATATGCAAGCGAAAGACAAAATAAAGTATAACGGCAAGGATTTAAAAGAAATCGAAAGTGCGTTCAAGAAAGTTGCGGGGAAAAATCCACTCCGCAAATTTTCATATACCAAGTATTTGTTGCAAGAAGAAATGAACGCTTTGATTGCGGAATGCAAAATGATTCATTTGATGTACAAGTTGAACGACTTCAAGGCGAGCTGCTACGCTTACCAGCACACAATGCCGAAAATCGAAGAAATGCTCGACTACTGCTACCGCTTTTTCAGCTCAAAGTACATACAAGACTGGTGCAAGCAAGAAACCGAACAGACCGTAGAACGCCAACCCGACGGCTCTAAACGCCAATACAACAACATTGGATACCTGTACGAAGTTTTGCGTTGGGAACAAATGGCAATCGCCGCACGGTACTTTGTAACCTACAACATCCAATACCTTGAACGTGACAAAACCGAAAAAGACTACCCGAGCCGAAAACGCATACTCGAAAGTGCTGTTTGGTGGATGAATCAAGGGTTGTTGGGACGCTTCGGGCTAAAAATGCCAGATTGTGGCACTCAATATGACATAATGCCACAAGTCGTTATCTTCTCAACCTTTCCGTCCAGCGGCAAATCCTACTTAATCAACACGACAAACGAAATGTATTCGGAACTCGGCTGGATTATAAACAAAATGGGCGGTTATTTGCGAGTCGGAAACGAACAAGGCAACATCTTCCGCCAATCTCGCCAGACGATGAATCTGATTGAGAATAAACGCATAATGGATATCTATCCAGAGAACCGCGAGATGATATACAAAGGCGTGTATAGACCGTTCGGCAAGTCGTCAGAAGAAGAATGGAGTCTTAATGGCGTAACTTTTGACCCAGCAACGAGCGTTTTTAAGACAAGAGATGCGGCAATCAACTCGATTCGTTGTAAAATTGCGTCAATGGACGACCCATCGCGTGGTCAACAAGAGTCAGCGAACCCAAAAATACATAACGACATAGTGCAGTTGTACCGTGGCGACTTCTCAGACCGCTTTAAGAACCAAGATGACAAGCTGATTTTCTTGACTGGCACGATGTTTAACCCGAATGATGTTTTCTCTCAAGAGATTGGGCTTGCGATGGACGGAGCAAGACCAGATGAACGCTTCAAAAACACTTATATCAGTAAAGATAACAAGACAATCGTAATAATAAACGACTGCGAGAACGAGTTTGGGGAAAGCGCATACCCAGAGTTCATTAGCACAGAAGAACTTGTGAAGAAACGCAACGGACTTGACCCTTACGACTATGCGTGCGTTTGGAGACAAAAGCCAATTCCAGCCGAGGGCTTAATATTCGACTATGACTTTTTGAAGACATACACCGAATTACCGACCGAAGACCTTAACGAGCAGTCTGTCGCCTACATAGACCCTACCAGACGAAGCGCAAAAGACTTCTTTGCAATGCCGATTTGTAGGCAAAACAAGAAAGACGAACTGTATTATCTCACAGATTGTATATTTGTTCAGAAATCATCTATTGATTTGTACAATGATATAGTGCAAAAAATCATTAAGAACAAGATAGTTAAACTTGTAATCGAAGAGAATATCGACGGAAGCCTTGCAGAGATGATTAAGCTGAGGCTCAAAGCGGCAGGAATTAGGTGGTGCGAAGTAGTAACCAAGTACAACACGGTCAATAAGGCGCAAAGAATCGCACTTATGGCAGGAACTGTAAAGGAGAATATTGTTTTCCCAGCCAAAGGAAAGTATGCACAACGCCACCCACTCGGTTTATTTATGTACTACTTGACGCAATATTCGGCAGAAGCGTCGAAGAATTTGCACGATGACGCTCCAGACGCAATTAGCGGAGTATGCGAATCGTTCATTTATAACACTGTAAGCAAAAATATGGTTAAGACATATAAGAAATTACCGTTTTGAGGTGAAAAATGGCAAGAAAAGCAAAACTACCTGCCGAACTTGGCAAGCAAAAGAAAGAATTATCATATAAGACATTTGAAGACTGCGAAAAAGAGTATGTTGAGCGCGTTAGAGGTTTATATGAAGAGACAGATTTTACGATGTTAAGGTGTAATCAGTCTAACTATATCGAAAACCGCTTCATTAAACCATTCGGATATTTCGTCGAGAGAAAATACAACAATGTGTTTACGCCAGAAGAACTTATGAAAGCGTACAATTTGCTGAACGACCTAACTGTAATGATGAGCGAAAGGACTCGTTTTCAGCCCAACATCTTCACTTTTTGCAAGTTTTTGGGCATTTCACACCAAACTTTTACTAACTGGACTTACGAAAACAACGACAAGGGAGAAGTCGCACGACAAATCCAAGACTATTTCAAGTCTACGATTGTGCAGGGTATGCTGACAGGAGAATATAACCCCGTCGCAGGCTCGTTCATCGGCAAAGCAACTCTCGGCATGAAAGAGAACGACGGCAGCCAAACCAACATCAACATAGTCGGAACTGATATGAAACTTGAGGACATTTTAGCAGATTATCAAAAAAATCGTAAATAAACTATTGACATTGCTAAAAATTGGTGCTATTTTTGTAGTAAGAACCAAGCGAGGTTAGATTTTGGCGTTAGATAAATACTCTGGAAGAAAGTTAATCACGACTAATAGAAAGTTCACTGGCGATGCGCACGATGATGCGCAGACGGTTATGCGTGTGCTTAATGAAGTCTTGCCTGTACACAAAATCAATGCGCAGGCAGAAGATGAGCTATTCCGTATTTATTTCAACGACTCGTCATACTGGGAAAAGAACAAAGAACAGCGCGGCGACATTAACAACAAAATCACGGTAGCCGACGCTTGGTCAATTACAAGAACCATAAATTCGTACTGTTTTGGCGAACCAATAAAGTATGTTTCAAGACAAACCGATGAAGAAAGCGGAAAGCAACAGCAAGTCGAAATATTGAGCGAGTTTCTTGATTACCAAAGTAACCACGATGCTACGATTATGGCAGCCTTGTCTTCAAGTGTGTGCGGTCTGGGCTACAAACTTTGTTTACCAGCAACGGAAGACGAACTTGGATATAGTGGCGTTCCGTTCGTAATCAACAACAAGTTTATTAACCCCCAGTCCGCATTTTGCGTTTATAGCAATTCAATCGTGGGCGAAAAAGTAATGGGCGTCATTATTGGCAAGCATTACGACAAAGACAACAACGAAGACGGGAACGAATACACGGTTTGGACTAAATACAACACATTCTTGGTTGTGGACGACAGCACGACAGAAACTGGACTCCGCATTGTTCCTTACGAATATGACGGCAAACAGTATGTTGGCGCACCGAACACAATTAAGCGTATTCCGCTCGTTGAAGTCGAAAGAAATGCGTTCCGCAAGGGCGACTGGGAAATTTGCACTGACCTGCTCAAATTCAAGAACCAACTTGTTAGCAATAGAGTGGACGATGTACAACAAATCGTGGACTATGTACTTTTGCTGATTAACTGCGACTTTGAAACCGAAGAAGACAAAAAGTCTGCAATCAACGACAGAATATTCGCACTTACGCAAAAGAACCCGCAAAATCCGCCCAAAGTTGACATTTTGAAGAACCCGCTCGACCAAAGTGGTGTCCAAGTCTTGTCTGACTATATTGACCAACTCATCGAAACGACTGCTGGTATCCCGAGCAGAGCTGAGAGAAGCGGCGGCGGTCACGACACTGGGAAAGCGGTAGTATACAGAAATGGGTTCAGAGACCTCGAAAACAATGCAGGTATGATTATTCCGAAAATGGACAAAGCAGAATCCGAGTTCGTTGGAATTTGCATTTCATACTCGCACAATCTTACAGGCGGTAAAGACAAATTGTCCGCACTCAAACCGTTCGATGTCCGCATTAAGTTTGTTCGTTCGTTGAGCGATGACCCGACGACGGCAAGCACGGCATACTTGACATTCAAGAACGCTGGTATGAATGACCTTGATGCTCTTGTTGCTTCAAAAGCAGTTACAGACCCTGCTGAAGTTCACAAGAATAACAATGTAGCAAAAGCGGAAATCAACGAATTTTTAAGAAAAGACCAAAATATTTCAAGTACGACAGGGGGCAACGGCGAAGACGCTTCGGTGGATAAGCAAGGTTGAACTTTGTTGGAGGAGAGAAAATGAACATAAACGATTTTATCAAACAAAAAGAAGACGGCTCTTACGAAGTCGACCAAGCGGCATTTAATGCGGCACTCGACAGAGAAAGAAACCAAGCAAGCGAAACTTCCAAAAAGAACACCGAGCAAAAACTCCGTTCCGAAATCGAGAAAGAACTCAAGACAAAACTTGAAGAAGAAGCGAAGATGACGGCAGAAGAAAAGCTCAAAAAAGATATGGAAGCATTCGCACAGCAAAAGCGTGACTTCGACAAACAACGAATCACCACAATCTACAAAGACGCTGGCATTTCAGACACGGAAATCGAATACCTTACCGCACTTATCGGCGACGATTCCGAAAAGAACCTTGAAACGGCTACCAAGTTTGCAAACGCAAGAAAGAAAGCGAACGAAGAGTACGAAAAGGTGCTTACAGAAAAGTTCCAAACCAATGGTTATAGACCAAAGGGCGATGGCAACGGCAACACCGAAGACATTGGTGCGCAGTATGCAAAAGAGTTCGCGGCAAAAGCAAACATTTCCGACTTTATTGATTTGTCTGGAAAATCTGGCGACGGTATAAAACTGAACTAAAAATATATATAGGAGCATACCAATATGGACATTATCTTGAACAGACCCAATTTCCTCGGTAGTGAAGTCGGCTTGGTTCTCAAAACCATCACCGTTCCCGCCGAAGCGACTGGTACTGTAACCGAAAACGGCAGAAAAATCGTCAAAGCTGGTTCAATTTTCGCTACTCCGTATAAGGGACTTCTTTTCCAAGATGTCGACATTACGGACGGCGCAAATCTCGGCAGTTTGATGGTTAGAGGCAGCTACATCGATGCTAAACTTCCAGCATCTGCTGCAACACAAGCAGAAGACTTTGCAAAACAAGGACTTTATGCTATCGCGGAGGGCGCAGTTACTCGCCCTGACTTTGGCACTGTTGAAGTGGCGGGGGAATAATAGATGGATTTGCTTACTTTGATAAAGCCTGAAAATCTGGCTTCGTTCACCGAGAACTATTCGTACAACAAGGGTTTTATGGGACAAAAACTTTTTGCTCCCGAAAAAACCAGCAACCTCAAGATTTCTTACAAACAACTCGTTGAGGGCGGCGACCTCCCCGTAATGGCACAAGTTCACGCTCTTGACTCTGAAGCAAGAATCGGCGAAAGACCCAACTATTCCGAACTCCAACTCGAGAAGTTGCTCATCAAAGAAAAACTTCCCGTTTCCGAAAGAGTCGCATATTTCCTTGCGAACGGCGGAAATCAAGACGGCGTAGTTCGTTACATATTCAACGACGCAGACAACCTCATTTCCCGTGTTATCACGAGAACCGAAGTCGCCAATATGGAACTCCTTTCCACTGGTAAAGTCACTGTCGATGAAAACAACGCAAAGGTCACGATTGACTATGGCTTCAAGGCAGATAACAACATCACTCTCGCTGGCTGGTCTACCCCTGCCCACGGCATCATCGCAGACCTCCAAAAAGTGCAACGCAAAGCACAATCCAAAGGCTTTAAGGTTGTTCGTGCAATCACTTCTTCGACTGTTATCGGCTATATGCTTGCTAACACCGAAATTCAAGGCTTCTGGGCGCAAAAAGTTGCACCGCTTACCGAAACGGCACTCCTTGCTTGGATTAACGATTACTTCGGCATTGAGTTCGTTGTGAACGACGATGTGTACAAAGTCAACATCAACGACAGCACTTGCAAGCGTTTCTTCGATGAAAAGGCGATTTGCTTCCTTTCTACCAAAGGTTCAATCGGTAAAGGTTTCTATGGTGTAACGCCCGAAGAACTTAACCTCCGCGACAAAGTTGGTCACGAAATCAAAGCAAGTTCGCTTTGCACGCTTACTATGTGGGCGCAAGATGACCCCGCAGTGACGTGGACGAAAGCGACTGGTATGTATTTGCCTGCGCCGATTGCAATCAACAAGATGCTCATTGGTAAGGTCAGTTAATGAACCGAACCATTAAGCCAAAAACAGATGTCGTACTCACTAACGGCATATTCCTCCGACGGGGAGCGGTGAGAACCGTTGAAATCAGTGATGATGAATGGAAAATCGTCGCTCCCTATGTAAACGACCTGACTCCTACTGGCGTGGACACTAAAACTGCGCCAGCAGTGAGCGAAGAACCGAAAGTGGGAAATGATATACAACACAAGCCGAAGAAAGGCAAAAAACAAACTGTATAGGATATGAGTTGGCTACAAGATATTGAAGAAATGGTTATAAGAAGAGTGCCAGAGCTTGGCACGGACGAAAACGAGTTCCTTATGGAGGACTTGATTGACGATGCTTTCAAAGCCATTATGTCGTATTCCAAAGCCAACTCGTACAATACAGACTGGGACAAAACCCTTGTTCGTTGTGTCGCAATTTTGTATAACAAGATTGGAAACGAGGGGGCAACTTCACGCACTTCGTTAAGTACGACTGATTACTATGACACTTCGGTCGAACTTTCGAGCATACTGGTTGCGGACATTCCGCAATACATAAAACCCGTTGGCTACGCTTACCCTGCCAACCGAATGAAATACCCAAACTAATATGCCAAGACGAATTGCACTAAAAGACAGTCAAACGATTTACTATGCTTATAGGCTCGGCGTGAACCAAAAGTCGCAAGAAGTTTTCGACGACATAAAACAGGCTCGAGCGTATGTGGCTGACAAAAGTGGTACGGTATACGACAGCCGAATGGGGTCTGAAACATCGTACAACTTGCAGTTTATCGTGAACTTGGACACCGACACAGCCAAGATTGACGAATACACGAGGGTTTGGATAAAAGAACAGCCCAGAATGAGCGAAGACAAACCCGACTACGAAATAGTTGCGAGACCAGACAAGCGTGACGGTCAGCTGTTGGTTTCTTGTAGAAGCACTGCGGTCAACTATTCCGAATTTTACTACGAACACAATGGCGAGGTGTTGCGGTTTATGGCAATCGATGACCTTGAAAACCTCAAATTCCTCGTTCCTGCAAATATGTATTTACCTATTGACTTTGATACAAAACTTTGGTATGATGTTCCCGACGATGTTGATAGCACAGAATATGCAATGTCAATGGTCGGAAAAACGGAAAGCGATGGGTATGTAGAGTACGAAGTAGAACTGAAATGAGCAACAAATATGTGCGAAATCGTGTTGCGGTTGTCCAAAATCTGAAACGAATAAGCAACAAAATTCCGCCAGCAATCGATAGCGCAATCGAAAAACTTGCGTGGAGAACGGTTGAAGTGGCAAAAGAACAACTCTTGAGTGTTGCAGGGGACGGAGATTTCACGCAGAAATTTGGTATAACGCTTGTTAATGAAATAGGCGCAAAACAAACACGAAATGGAATAGCGATAGTTACGCCATACAAACACACAGATAAAGCAACGGCTGAAAATATGTACTATGCAGAATATGGTGCTGGTATTTTAACCGAGGGCGGAGATGGTCATAAGAATGGCGGGGTATGGAAGTATCACACCACGTACCTTGACAGCGCAAGAACCGTAGAAACAGATGAAAAGAGCCGTGTAGTCGGTAGCAGGGCATTGCCTTATAAGTACCACCTTGCAACAAAAGGTTGGGTTGGTGTAACAGACCGAAGCAAACCTGCACACTATATGGCGGCGGCAAGAAGATACTTGCGAAAGAACTGGAAACAATATTTCCAAGAAGCAATAAATACTACTATATACAGAGATTATAAAGCGGTTTCTGGTGGTGATGGTGAAGAAGAATGATAGTATTCGACGAACAAGACTTCATAGACAGCCTAATAAGCGTGGTCAAGAAAGCATTTGCTGGAACTGAATGGCGTGCTTATTTTGGCGGCAAGAATATGAAAATCGTCGATGACAACTTTGGTGAAACCACTTCGTTCCCAGTAATGTACATTGGCATTTCGGATTGCACTGAAGCTGTTGGCACATACACAAACTCAAAGGACGAGCAATACACTGATGTAGAGTTCGAGATTGAGTGCTACAACCAAGAAGTCGGCAAGAAGACAAAAAGAGAAGTCGGGTTGGCAATAAACAAACACTTGGTAACTACACTCAAAGAGTATATGAACCCGCACATTCAAACAAACACGCAAATTAGTAGCCAAGACGAAAGCATATATAGACGCAGAATCACTGGCTATGTAATATACGACAACAAAAACAAAATCTTTTATAGATAAAGGAGCATAACAATGGCAGACACTACTTCTGTTAAATCAACATACGGTACTTATTTGGCAGTAAAGGACACTGATTCATACAAGATTCTTTGCCCGATTCAAGACTTCCCCGATTTGGGCGGCGACCCTGAAATGCTGCAAACCACTACTTTGAGCGACGCTGCGCACACCTACATCAAGGGTATTCAATCTATGGATTCACTTCAATTCACGACCAACCTTTATTTTGGTGCAGATAGCGAAGAGGGTTCATTCTTGTACATCAAAAAGAAATACGACAAAGCCGATATCAACGATTTCGTGGTTGTGTTCACGAAAGACCCTGTGGCAGGCACTGAACTCACTGCTGGTGTTCAACTTACTGCACACTTCAAAGGACAACTTGCAATTTGGGCAAATGGTGGCGGCGTTGACGAAGTTGTAAAATGCACCATCAGCATATCACCGAGTACCGAAATCACGTATTCGGCGACTATGCCCGCATAACAACAAATTTAATCGCTGGAGGAATATATGCGAGAAACAAAAAGAACGCTTAAAAAGGCGTGCAGTGTAGGCGAGTACACATTTGATGTAGCAATCAATAGACAAATTGTGCTTGATGCATTCGTCAAATTCCCCAAATTGTGGGAATTGATTACGAAAGTAGGCAAAGACAAAGACGCTATTGCAGACCCAGACAAAATTATTGGCGACATTGACGCTCTTGCCAGACTTTTGGAAGAGAACGATGCGCTTGAAGAATTGATACCCGCGTTTGTTCGTTACATTCTACCGAAAATGGTTGAGGCAGCAGAATCCGAACTGGACTGCGAAGAGTTCCTTTACTACTGCGAAAGAATGGACTGCGACGATGAGTTTAATGCAGCAATATTCGATTTTGCAATGCTGGGTTTTACAGACGGCAGAAGCGTAAAGAAACCAAAAGTCAAAGTGAGCCTGAACTAATTTCGGGCATTAACGAAAAGGAGGGCGTAAGCGAAGATGTTATTGAGACATTCGATAACTTGTTCAAATGCGCCCTTTTCTATGGTATGACGAGCCACGAATTTTGGTTCGGAAACCCACAAGACTATTTTGTGTACCAAGACGCTTTTGCCGACAAAGAAAGAAAGCAACACGACGAAATAGATGTAATTGCTTGGAGATTTGGGTACTACGAAATGCTTGCATATAGGCAAGTTCAAAGCGAAGTTTGGGGCAAAGGACACAAGGAAATATTCCCAGACGAACCTATTTCGATTAAGAGTCTAAAAGAAGAGCAAAAAGAACGCCTTGACAAAGCACACCCATTGATTGGGAAATTTATGGTAATGGCAAGTGCGGTAAATAACAAGTTTAAGGAAGAACAAAATGGCTAATACGCAAAAACCAGAAGATGGCATTGTTATACAAATATCGTATGACTATCAAAGTGCTGGAATAAAAAAAGCCGTAGATGACATTAACAACCTTGCAGATAACTCTGGCAAAGGAATTGTTAAGTACCAAAAAATGGCGAAAGGTATTGGCAACATATACAAAGAGTTGCTAAAAGAAGTAAATTTAAGCAACGAAAAAATATATAACTCGTCAAAAAAAGCCGAAGAGCAAATCAGAAAAATTACCACAAGTTATAACAACTACCAAAATGCTGCTAACCGCTACAAAAAGGCGAAAAAGGGCGGAGATGCTGAAAAAATCGCTGTTCAAGGAAGAATGAAGCAAAATGCCTATATTTCGTATACTGCTCAAATAGGCAAAGCAGTAGATTCGGTTTATAGGCTTGCAAATGCACAAGCAAAACTTGAAGAGACGACCAGCAAAGCCAATCAGAAACTCAAAGAACAGGAAGAAGCAAAGGCTCAAAAAAGAAGTCGGGCGATTCAAATGGAAATAACAAAGTCGCTTAACGACTACTTGGATGCCCAAAGGAAACAGTTAGACAACGAAGAGAAGCTCCGCCAAGAACAAAAGCAAGCGAAACTCGACTTCATCAAAGACAAAATCAACAAAATCAAAAACGCAATAAACAAAATCGATTTGCAACGACTTGTGGCGCAGATTTACTTGTTGCGTCGTGCGTGGAAGACATTGCTTCAATTCACTGAAGCGTCTGCGAGTTGGGTTGAAAACTTGAACTTGTTGGAAGTGGTTTTCGGGGACTTGAACGAGCAGGCGAAAGAGTTCGTGGACAACGCGTCTAAAAACTTCGGTCTTGATGCTAATGCGTTGGCGCAGTATGTTTCGACTTTCAAGCAAATGGCAAATGCTATGGGGCAAGCGACAGAAACAGGCACTCAAATGGCAGAAGCCTTGACCTACTTGGCTCTCGATATTTCTTCGTTGCGAAATGTAGACCTAAAAACTGCGGCGAGCGACTTGGCAAGTGGTATTGCTGGACAGGTTAAGCCAGTTCGTAAGTACGGTTTCGATATTACAAAAACGAGTGTCGACGAATTGCTCAAAGAAATAGGCGGCGGCTCGAGTTCTACGATTACACAGGCTAACAAACAGTTGGCTCGTACCATTTTGCTTATCAGACAATCAACCGATGCTTGGGGCGATATGGCGAAGACCATTAACACTTTCGCAAACCAACAGCGTGTCTTGAACGACCAGTTTGAGACATTTAAGCGTTTGCTTGGTTCGGCATTGGTCGGAACATTTACGCTTGGTGACACTTTTGAAGAAGCAAGTAAAACCGCAGGCATAATGACAAAAGCATTGTGGACTATAAATGGTGCTTTGATTGCAATAAATGATATAATTGCTACCGTAATACCACAAGCAGAAACCGTGAATGGCGGAATTGCGGCTGGTGCTGACGAAGCAATCGACTCATACGAGGAATTGGACGAAGCCATAAATGGTTCACTTACCAGTTTTGATAAGTTCAATACTATGACGAGCGGTGGGAATGAAAACGACATAACAGACTTGCTGACACAAGCGTTCAACAAAGAGTATGCCGAGTATATGGAAAAATTCCAGTCTGCAATGAAGAATATCAATATGTATTCACGAGAAATTGCTGATAATATGCTTGGTATTTTGTTTCCTAATTTCAAAGAGTGGAAGAAAAACAACCCCGATAGTCTATTCGCAGATTGGGCAAAAACCACAGATGAGGTCAAAACCAAAATAGGCGACCTAAAAAATGTTGTCGTTGGTTTGGTAGAAGCCATAGTGTCAATTAAGTCGCCATTGTCTGCTATAATGCTTGCTGTGGCAAAGAGCGCAGTTACTAACCCGACCACATTCAACACAATAGTTGAACTCGGTAAGAGTATGACTGATACTGTGACTAAATTGTTGCCAATAATCGCAAAATTGTTTGACTTTTTAGCACCAATTGCAATTAAGCTTGCAGAAATTTCCGTTAAGATTCTTGACTTTTTGTCGGAGAGCGGACTTCTTATCCCCGTGTTGCTAAAACTTGCGGCAGCGATTGTAACGATTAAAGGCTTGAAGTTTGCTGCAGAAGTTCGTAAGTGGCTCGAAGTTTTCCCAGAAGTCGGAGTTATGCTGAAAGAAATAATCACACTGCTCAAAACCAAAATGGTTGCTGCGGCAAGTGCGGCATCTGCCAGTTTAAAAGCATTTTCGCTACGATTCGTTGAGTTCGCAAGCAGTGGAATGGGCGTAATAACTGCCATTGGCACTCTTGGTTTGGGAATCGGGTTATTTACCTCAAATCTTGACAAGATGTCACAGAAAGCAAAAACCGTTATTCCTATAATTGCGTCATTGTCGGCAGTGATTGCAGGACTTGCAATAGGCATAGCGGCAGCATCAGCAGGACCGTTGGCGGCATTAAAAGCAGGTCTTACGGCGGCGGCAATAGCGGCTGGCGTTACTTTGACTGCGGGAACTATAATTGCTATGGCGGCACAAAAGCACGCAGACGGCGGTTTCCAGAAAGGCGGCTTATTCTATGCGGGCGAAAAAGGTGCTGAATGGGTTGGTCGTCAAGGCAACACGAGTACAATTGTGAACGACACCCAAATGAGCGACATAATGACTGACAGCGTGGCACTCGGCGTAATCAAGGGTAATATGGCGGTTCGTGGTTCGAGCCAAAAACAAAGACCGATTGTGCTTAATGTCAACGGCAAGAAATTCCTTGAAATCGTTGAAGAAGAAGCGAGCAAGAACGGAAAACAACTTGCGAGGGTTAAATAATGGACGTAAGACAATTTTTGTACGAAAGAGAAAAGAGGCAGGGTAGCGCAAGTTATCCTGCTTCAAGCACGACAAGCAAAAAAAGGAACTTGCACAAGTTCACGGTGGACGGCAACACGATTTCGGGCTACTATACATACTCGTTCTTTTACCAAAAGACATACCCCAAAGAGCCTACACGCTCACAGGGCGGCGTTATAGACAACCTTAATAGTTATGCTACCTTTAACACACCAACGCTTAAAATCAAGTTTAACGCACTCTCGCTTGACCAATACCGAGTGATTATGCAACTTATTTTGTCGAAGAACGAATTTGTTGTTACTTGTTACGACGAGATTTATGACAGAGATGTTACGGTGAAGATGTATTTTGCGCCAGACGACTACCCAGAACTGTTTTCAATGGATTTGGAATTGTTGGCGGTGCTGAACTACGAAATTGAACTTATCGGCACGAACGCAGACCTTTCGACCGCCAGCATTGTGTACAACAAGGTGAAGTCGAGCGATTCAACACAGCCCCAAGTCGCCAACCAAACTTTGAGCAGAACAGATTTGCCAGTTGGTGCAGAAACACTAATCGGCGAGGGCGTTTCGAGTTTGAAGACTTTGAGTGGTTGGACTTTTGACCACTGGGAAGACAAGAACGGCGTTACCTATGTTGATGGCGAGCCTTACATTCTCCCATACGGCGGTCTCACGCTTTATGCAATGTGGAAGAAAGGCGGCACTTACAAGTTGTCCTATGATTACGGTGTCGGCGAAATAGGAACTAACAGCAATTCACAACCCGTAACTTCGAGCGACATTGCACTTAACGGCACAATCACGCTTATTAGCACACAGCCCAAGAAAGTTACTTGGAACAAAGCCGAGTATACGCCATACAATACGACTTCGTACTGGACTTGGCAGACTGGCAACGGCGGAAATCAAGTTAAGACGGGCGACAAATACACGATACAAGGAAATTCAACTGTTTATCAGCACTTCACGCCCAACACATACAGCGTGACCTATTTGGTTGACAGCACAGAATACAGCAAAATCACTGGGGCTTATGGTGCGACATTTGTTAAACCAGCAGACCCAAAAAAGGACGGCAAGACATTCGTTGAGTGGCGAATCGGTTCTACGACTGGAACTGCTTTCGACCAGACGACAATACCGCCGACAAACGTTACGCTTTATGCGGTGTTCAGATGATTACGATTAAAGCCGAAATTACGATAGATAACACGAAGACGCTCACTATCAACAGCAGAAACCTTGTAGATTTCGATTTACAGCTTCTTGACCGTGAGTACAACGACCAACCAAGTTTTGGGATACGCTCAAACACTGGCAGCCTTGTTTTTAACGATTATGACCAAGTGGTGCTTGGTTACTCGAACAGCGGTCTTCTTGACGACTACAAGCGAATTGTAATTACGATTTACAATACATTTTTGCCTGCGTATTGCAAGGAGACTTACACTTTTTGGGCTTCTGACTGGGACTACGACAACGACTCACGACAAGTTACGGTGACATTCCGTGACAAGTTGGAAAATATGCAAAACATAAACATAAGCGGCGTAAATTGGATAGTTGACGGAACGATGAAAGACTTGTATAATGCTCTTATGAACAACACGCAGTCAGCTTTGTTTGGATTCGAGTCTTCGGCTGACCTTGATGTTGAGACGCAAGAAGTGCTTTCCAGCATAAAGTGTGAGTATTTGTACTTGGAAAGTTCGTCGTTGTGGGATGCTTGGAATAAGTTGGCTACAGTGTGTATGTGCGTTATTTTCTATGACGGGCATTTCACTAACTTTAAGTATGTCGGAGGCACAAAATGAGTGAACAAGTAATAGAGATACCGAGCAAACGAATTTACGAAAACGAAAATAACAAAATCATAAAAAACAAGTACGCAAACTCGTCAATAGATATGCTTCAATCCTCAATGGAAATGAAGTATAACTATAATGTTGGAGGAACTGAACAAAGCTCTGAAACAATAAACATACAAGACATTTCCGTGCAAAGCGTTTCTGGCGACACTGGGAGTAACCGACCAATTGGGTGGTGCGATGTTGAGTCAAAACACTATGCAAAATTTGACAGAGGTGGTAAAAGAGGAGATTTGGCTGGAGTTGTAGCTGGGATTTCGACAAAATATCATAATGTAACTTTTCGCATAAACAAAAGACAAAACTATAATCTCGACGAAGTTCGTGAAATCATAGATGGTGTGGAAACAAGTTTTATACAACCTGAGTTTGGTAATTATATTCTAACATATACACCGAGGGTTGATGTGCAAATCACAAATGAAATCACCACAACAGTAATCGCCGCAACAATGTATATAAAAATGAAAAACATATATGGTGATATTGAATCTGTTCGTGTTGGAAATACATATAAGGGCACGCCGACTACAAAAACGGAAACGGAAAATCATTATGATATACCTTTCGTAGAAACAAAAACAACGGTTTCTGGCGATAGTTCAAAATGGGTAGCTACACGTGTTAAAGTTGAAGATAAAACTGCTTGCAAATCAACAGACAAAGGTGACTATTTTGATGTATCGACAACATTTCAAACATACTTAAAGACTATGCAATTGTCTGGCTCGTATGTGAATATTGAATATGCAAACCAAGAGTTTAGCGTTCCGCTTTCTGGTACTTTGGTAGAACGAGTTCCTAAAAAAGTTATATTGTCGGCAAAAGGAAATGTTAAAAGATACGAAACTGTCGAATATGTGTTTGAAGATGGCAACCAATCGAATAACAGCAATACATTTAGCACAGACATAAATGAACTGTTCCAGAACAACACAAAGGTTGGCAACACGCAAATCGACAAATATATGAGCGATACCGTGCTTGGAGGTTGGAAAAACTGGAAAGAGACTGCTGAAATCCAATGTTCGGTCAATGACTACAAATCTATTATTCCGTTGAGTGGCAATGTTGGTGGCGATGCAATTTCAACGATTAATTACACACTGCCGTTTATGTTTCGAGTTGGTAATGTTGTATGCCCAATGAAAGCAACAGTGAGCGGTGACAAACCAATTTCTACGTTCGACTGCAATGGTGGTGGTTCGACTGCTAAATTCCCGAAACTGTTCAGAGTTACAGGCATTTCGCCTAAATATGACGGTGCATTGTGGCAAACGCTTACGCTTCAAGAAACTTATCCGCAATATAATGTAACAATCGATACTACCAACGCAAAAGGTATTGCTGCTGGCAGCCTAATACATAATGTAACAAGTTCACGCTGTACCAAAGGCAGTTTTTCAAGTACGAAGCCACACTATGGCGACACGATGTACATTGAGTTCAGTGCAGGCACTGGGTATACTGCGGAAATGAATATAAGCGGTTCGGTAGGAACTACATACAAAAGCATAACAAAATCAACCGCTCCTCAAAACCGTTACATTGCGTGGGTCTATGGCATTGCAGATGATTTTGATGTTACGATAACAACAGAGTTTGCAATGACACCGCCAATATTCACATCCATATACCTCAACGACGACAATACTTGGGCATATAGGGATATAGTAAATCAAAACAATTACCAAGTAAACTGCAAAGTAACTGTCATAGTTAATGGTAAAGTAACAGCGAGAGATGAATGGAGAATATTGGCTAACTCTTATTGGGATATAGGCGAATCTCAAAGCCCAGCTGCAAATGGAAGCGTTGGCACGAATGGTATTGCAACAATCAAAGCCGAATTTAGCTATACTACACCTCAAAACGAGCTAATAACAAGAACATCTACAATGCAGATAGGGGGCAAGCTTGCACCGCCAGAAATAGTATATGCTGAATTTTACCCGAATGATGGGCAATCGTATATCGAAGTCGAATTGTTCAACCCGTGTCCTGTTGGAGTTGATGTGTTTACCGCTATTGAAGACCCCAACTCACAAGTCGCAAGTTCAAAAGACCACCTCGACGGATACGAAGACCTTGTAATTCAAATTGCAGTAACAAGTTCGCTGGATTATACAAATTCGCAAGTTCGTGCTCATAGCTCATACTTTTCTGGTTCAACAGCGAGAAAGCCGTTCGCTGACAGCGATACAACTTATTCGCAAATTGATTAAAGTATTGACAAACTATGAAATGGGTAATATAATTACCGTATAGGAGTAGATATGGCTAATTCGATACAGATAAACGCAAAAGACAGTCCGAGATTCGACGGCAGAACCCTAAAATGGTTCTATCACAACACATTCCCGTACTCTATGGTAATTGAACTCACGGACGCGGAGTCTGGTGAGCCAGTCGTGATAGGAGAAAACGACAAGATTTATGTGCGATTTTACGACCGCAAAAACAACCTAATTCACGAGTTCGAGTTCGGCAACTTGAAATATATAGATGCCGATGCAGATGGTGCGGCAAAAGAAGTAGAGATTACACTTGACTTTAATGAAGAAGTAACGCAAAAGTTTGATGTTGGCAAATACACATACTGTACGACATACTACGGGGAATATGTAACTACAATTTGGGATAACGCAGAAGCAGAGGTAGAATTGTGCCACTAATCGATACACACGCAGACGGCGTGAAAGCCAAAATAAGGGCAAGTATAACGCCAGTTGAAGCCAAACTCGACGGAAAGGTCGACGGGGTTAAAACGGGCGTTTCGGCACGCCTTGCGCCAACCACACAGTATGTCCCGCTTCGACTTGGCAAGTTACCAAGCACAAAGGGGTTTAGGCTCAATGGAAATGTGTATGTTGACGACGGCAAAAACGGTTACAAAATGTCGTTGTCTGACATCAAGGACTTGAATACAAAAATTGTGACGACAGACTCTGTTGATACGGTTGACAAAACAAAAATTACAGTCGGGGACTGCATTATAGTAAAAAAACAAGATTAAGGAGTTCATATAATGAGCATAACTACAAGAAAAACAGTAAAAGACGAATATCTAATAGTTGTTGACGACAGTATCGCCGACAAGCACTATTTTGAGACTTCGGCTGACCAAACAATCATTGATAAGCCAATCGCTGGAGTAACTGGCGGCAACGTTGCTGAAGCACTCAAGAATTTGGCTACTGATATTGCAAATGCTGGCGATGTAAAAGATGTGAAGAATGCTGATGGCACTTCAATCGTCGACTCTAACGGCGTTGCTCAGATGAAAGACGCAGTTGTCAAAGAGGCAAGCAAAGTTACAAGCAATCTGTATGTTGATGGTTACAATCTTGACAATACAACAAAAGCACAGCTCGCATTTGATGGTGGCGAAGACAAGCAGTTGACTTTTACGAAAGGAGACTTCGCACTTAACTACGTTTCTGGTATAGGCACTGTTCAACTTGCGCACTCTGGTGTGGTGCTTGGAACTTATAACGGCATAACTGTTGATTCAAAAGGTCGCGTTACAAAAGCTGTTGATGGTGACTATGCAACAAACACCGATGTGAACGGCAAGCTGGATAAGAAACTTGACAAGGCAGGCGGTACTGTCACAGGTGCGCTCGCAGTCAATGGCGGTGTCACAATCGGTGGCAATCTTACCGTAAACGGCACTACGACGACAGTGGACTCGACGACTCTTGCAGTTGCTGATAAGCTCATCGAAGTCGCTTCTAAGAACACTGCGAAACTCACGACTCCTGCAGGTATTGTTGTCCCGAAATATGACGGAACGAACTCAGGTGCATTGGTGTTCGACGGCGACGGCATTGCTTCTGTCGGTGATGTTGTGTTGAATGCAAATGGCGACATAGACACAACGAAGAGTCAACTCCAAACGCTCGCAACTCGTACTGGACTTGTGGATGGCAAGCTTGTCAAATATGACGGCACTAACAAAACACTTGTTGATACAGGGAAGACGGTCGATGACTTTGCAACTGCGGCACAAGGTGCAACGGCTGACGCTGCAAAAGCAAAAGCTGACACAAACGCAACCGAGATTGCCAACATCAAAAACGGCACGAATGGAACAAAAGTCAAATATGCTGAACACGCAGACACGGCTGATAACGCAACTAACGCAACAAATGCTACTAATGCTACAAATGCAACTAATGCTACGAACGCTACTACCGCAACTAATGTCACCGAAAGCATAAAAGGACACGCAATAAGTGATATTTTCGAAAGCGACGGGACGACAGTTAAGGAAGCGTCTCACGCAGCAAGTGCTACTAATGCGGGAACTGCTAATAAGGTCGCACACTATCTCAGAGTCGGTGGGCTTAATGGTGAAGGACTAAGTACAGGTTATTACACCTTTGATGGTCACGACGAAATGACATTAGAGTTTGACGGAGATGATTTCTATGCTAAACTTGGAAATCTTAATGGCTCTAAACAGGTTATGGTTTCTCAAAAACCCACTGGTGTAACCGCAGGCGTATACACAGCAGTACAAGTAGACGCAAAAGGCAGAGCGACGGCAGGCAATAGGGCGTTCGCAGTTATAGGGGCAACAGATGATATTCCGAGCGATGTAATGGTTGGCGGATTCATTCTTCGTGCAAAAGCATAATGACTACCCGTTGGAGGAGTAGGAATGGCAGAAAAGATTTTAGAAAGTTTGGAAATAAAGACGGGAGAGAACACGAGCGACAAGTACAAACTTCCGTACAATGTGTTGGCAGACCCGCCCGATTTGAGCGTATATGCGAAGTTGGCTGGCGGCAATACTTTTAGCGGTGTTCAAACCGTAAACGCTCCTGCAAATATTTCTGGCTCGGAACAGGCGACGGCGAAATACAAAACTGCCAACGGTGGCTCGATTACATTCGGCAAAGAGGGTGCAAACAGCGGCACTATGATACGCCTCGACCAAAATGACGGAACTTGCCGTTTGCGATTCAGAAGCAGTTCGACAGCTGGCGAAATGGTATGGGAACAACCCGAGAAAGGCGCACAACTATATATCGACTTGGGGAAAACTGGCGCAGACTATCGCAGAATTACAATGCCGTCATCCAGTGGGACTCTTGCGTTGACAAGCCAAATACCGAGTGCAGTTACAGAATCAACTGTTTCAGGTTGGGGATTTACTAAAAACAAAGGCACAGTTACTTCTGTCGCAGTAAAGATGAATGGTGCGTCAAAAGGTACTGTCACAAGTTCAGGAACGATTGACTTGGGAACAGTTTTGACGAATGCGAGTGCGTTTGCTACTTCTGCACAAGGCACAAAAGCTGATAATGCTATGCCAAAGTCGGGTGGCACATTTACAGGGAATATAAGCTTACCCAAAGAACTCGTATTCACCGACAATACAAACCCATTTATAAAGATGAGAACAGGCAACACTGATTTCTACTTCCAGTCAACAAGTGGTCAATTTGGTCTCGGTCCGACTTGGAATAAGGCGACCCATTGGGATTCAAATGGTAACGTGACATTCCCGACAACGCCAAAAGTTGGTAGTAGTCCATTGGCACTGAAGTCAGATATCCCAGATGTAAGCGGCAAGGCGAATTTGAGCGGTGGAAATACTTTTACAGGCAACCAATCCGTGGAAGACCTTTATGCGAGAACAATAAGTTGTATTGACGAAATAGCGTCTATCAATTTATCAGCGTGTGACGATGGTCAATCTGGAGGTTCTCCATATTTTGGTGTTAGGTATAATAACGGTTCTCCTACTGTTGACCTTACAGAAAACGCATCACTTACTATGGACGGCAACGCTGGCGCAAGCGGTCAAGTTCTCACCTCGCAAGGTGCAAACGCAACACCACAATGGACAACCCTAGCAATCAAGTCGGCAACGCTTACGGGAACGACATTGTACCTAACGCTGTAAAGGTGGTGGAATATGCCAATAGTCGTAAACGGAACAACGCTGACAGGCGGAAAAGTCGGCAATACGGACATCACGAAAGTGTATGCACGAAACGGAATAACAGGAAATTATATCCTCGTGTTTGAAAAAGGCGGGGGAGGAGGAACAACAATGGCTTTATTTTTCGGCGGCAACTGGAAGATGAACAATCTAAAAGCAGACATAGACACATATTTCAGCACATTCAACTCTGCACTTGAACTCAACGAAAGCAAAAAGGTGGTTATATTCCCGCCTGCGTGCTATCTCGATTATGTAAAATCAAAAATCTCAAGCAATTTGAGAAATATGGTTCGTGTGGGGGCGCAAATGATTGCGAATGAAACAAGAGGTGCGTTCACTGGGCAATTATCAGTCAATATGGTAAAAGACTGCGGTTGCACCGATGTTTTAGTTGGACATTCCGAGTGTAGAGCGTATCTTGGGGTTACAAATGAAGATTGTAATAAACAAGTCCTACAGGGGCTGTCGGCTGGTTTAACAGTGTGGTTGTGTGTTGGCGAAACATTAGAAATAAGAGAGGCAGGCACATACGAAGCTTATATCAAGACACAATTGCAAGAAGCACTTTCTGGTGTAAGCACAGATTTTTTGAATAGCGGTAAAGTTGTGATAAACTACGAACCAATTTGGGCGATTGGAACTGGCAAAACTTGCTCGCCCGAACAGGCAAACCAAATGTGCGGAATTATTAGGCAATGGGTTTCGAATTATTATAATAGTTCCGCTGGTAAAGCAACTGAAATCGTTTATGGCGGTAATGTAAAAGTGACTAATATAGAAGAAATTATGGCAAAACCTGATATTAACGGTACTCTTGTTGGCGGAGCATCACTAAAACCAGCCGATTTCGCTGAAATTATAAATATTGTAATGTAATGGCTTGATTTATGAACAATATGATAAAGATAATACAAATAGACATCAACAACTATATCGACAATTTGTGGGCAAATGGTGACCGTGGTGACGACATAATCATCACGCTCTACGACTGCCGCATTAACGGTATCGACACAATCGAAAAAGCCGAAACCGCTTATGGGGAATGGTTGAGACGAAAACTCGGCAGGTGACGCAATGGTGGATTATTCAAAATACGGTTCGTGGATAAAAGCCGTGTATCTTGGCGGTTCTTCTGCTAACCCATACATTCCAAACCCGCACGACAAAGACTACATTTTTATTGTCGAAAACGAAAAAGACAACAAAACAGCACAGCTTTTCAAGGAAAGGTTGGACGGGGAATGTTTTATAGTGCGTCAAGACGGAAAAGAGTATGTTCCGTGTATTTGGGCTTACTGTTTGCATTTCAGCAAGCTACTTTGGGGGATTGAGTGTGGAGAGGAATACGACATATTTGAGCATATAGACGAATACAAGAAGTGTCTTGTGCGAAACGGGTATATGCGTGAATACACGCCAAACCGAAAAATGTGGTATCACATACTGACTGGCATATACTTTATAGAAAATGGGAAGTACGAATTAACAGACTACCAAATTGAGCAGGTTAGAGCGTGCCACGACAAAAAAATGGACTATGGCATTTACAGATACATACAAGATGTGCTGAGCAGATGGAAGTAAAAAAAACACATTACGATAAAATGTCATAAAATATTGACATTTCGATAAAAAGGGTTTATAGTGCAAATTGTAGGTGAATATATGGTTGAACTAACAGATTTTGATGAATTGAAGAAAGAACAAGAAGATAAGCAAGAGCAAGAAAAGGCTGTTGCGCTTACCAATATGACGGACAAATCTATTGCAGATGTATCTCTTTCCGATATTCGTTTCAAGCTTGACACAACTCAATCATACGAAGAACAAGCGAAAGATGCTGTAAACGCTATGGCAACGGCAAAGGCTGTTAAAGACCAAAATACCGTTGACGCACTCGCAAAAGGTAAACAAGACGAACTCATAAGCGAGCAACAGGCGAAAATCAAG
>UMDH01071723.1_pt1 | contig 52851 bp, 50 predicted proteins | sample 1964441 | NCBI WGS metagenome assembly UMDH01 (sample SAMEA4835989, study PRJEB28245) | human gut metagenome | biome: gut microbiome; material: fecal sample | place: Denmark | collected 2008 | reverse complement strand
GCTCTTCCTTCCGGAGTTCCATTATCTGCTATAGGAACTGCATCTCCTCTTCCTGAAGATGTCATGGTCTGGTCTGAAAAGCCTTTGTTAGAAACAAAGAAATCAAAAACGCTATATGCCCTGTATAAAGAAAGCATCATATTGTTAGGATAAAGTGATGTATTAATCGGCACATTATCCGTATGACCTTCTACAGTAATTATGTTTCCATCATACTCTATAAGAGCATCCGCCACCTTGTCAAGCAATGTAAGTGCCTGTGGTGTTAATTCAGCCTTACCTGAATCAAATAACACACCGCCATTTACATTAAGCATAACATACTTGCTGTATGCTGTAACCTCTATCTGGTCTGCCACTCCGCTTGCAGTAAGCTTATCTTTAATCTCTTCAGCCATACTTTCTGACTGTTCAAGACCTTCTTTCTCAATTTCATCATATGCATCCTGAATATTCTGTGACATCTCGCCATCAGTATTCAGTCCCATATTATTATAATAATTACTTAAATCGTTAAGCTGGCTCGCACCACTGCTTACAAGAATGCCTTCCTTAGATAAGGCTGATCCTCCCTGCGGAAGAACACTGAAACTTGATGAAAGTGAAGCAGCAATTTCTTCAAACTTCTGTGAATCAACTGTAGACATCGCAAACATCAAAACGAAGAAACACAGAAGCAGGTTCATAAGATCTGAAAATGTATCTTTCCAGAGGGCCGCTGGTGGTGCATCCTCTGTTCGCTGTTTTGCCATCAGCCTTCACCTCCTCCTTGCTCAGATAATGCTGTTCTGGCAGATGGTGAAAGGAATGACTTAAGCTTTTCCTCAATAACTCTAGGGTTCTCCCCTGCCTGAATAGAAAGAAGTCCCTCAATAATAATCTCTCTAAGCTGATACTCATCATTATTCTGTAACTTAAGCTTATTAGATATAGGAACACAAATCCAGTTAGCAATCAATGAACCATAAAGAGTAGTAAGAAGCGCTACCGCCATATTAGGTCCAATGGCTGCTGAATCAGATAAGTTCTTTAACATATTAACAAGTCCAAGAAGTGTACCAATCATTCCCCATGCAGGAGCAAGAGCTGCCCAGTTATCAAAGAAACCGATTGTACTCTTATGTCTTGTGTCCAGATTAACCAGTTCTGTCTCAAGAATACCTCTTACAAGTTCAGGTTCAGTACCATCAACGATAAGAAGAATTCCCTTCTTCATAAACTCATCATCAAGTCCCTGTGCAACCTCTTCAAGTGCCAGAAGACCTTCCTTTCTGGCTGTATTAGAAAGCTCAATAATCTTAGATATTACCTGTCCGTTATCAAGCTTAGGATCTTTCATTGCAATGCTGAATCCCTTAAGATGTCCGATAAATGTCTTAAATGTATACGATGTCAGCATACCCGCCAAAGAACCACCAATAGTAACCGCTATTGATGGAATATCAACGAAAGTATCCATAATTCCTTTCAGTGTAGGATTGGTTGTACTTGTTATAATACCGATAACAACCATGACAAAACCAATAATAATTCCCAATAGTGTAGCTAAATCCATAATTGCCCCTTCCAAAATTCTTATGTTCTATATATTATCATTCAGCTTCTGTCTTAACGACATGTATATTGCCGATTATATTCCTTTTATAAGTCATTATTCTGTCAAGCACTTCATCAAGACTCTCTTTAACAACATACTTATGTCCTGTTGTAAGCGTAATAACAGTATCAGGAGTCTCTTCCATAACTTCAATAAGTTCTGCATTCAGGACAAAGTTCTTCCCATTAAGTCTCGTTACATCAATCATAATACCTCCGACACCATATATTGCATAATACCCCCATTAAAATCAACTACATATATTAAAGCACTTCATGTCAATTATTGCAAGAAATACTTTCAAAAAACAGACAAAAACGCCCCGAAATCTTCTGATTCCGGGGCATTAACACCTAATAATTATCTCTTAAGATTAATAAGTTCCTCAAGCAATGTATCTGAAACAGTAATGATTCTTGAATTAGCCTGATATCCTCTCTGGGTTGTGATCATGTTAGTAAACTCTGATGAAAGGTCAACATTTGACATTTCGAGTACACATGATGAAATACTTCCATCTGATGTTGTAACATCTTCACCGATACCATCAAATGTGCCTGAGTTAAGTGTTGCAGAGTAAAGGTTCTCTCCTTCTTTCTGTAAACCTTCAGGGTTAGAGAAAGTAGCAACTGCTATCTGTCCTATATTCTTAGTATCACCATTGCTGTAGCTGGCAACAATATATCCTGAATTATCAATACCAACTGATGTCATCTTACCAACAGCCTTACCTTTGCCAACTCCATCAATTCCAAGATCACCCTTTATAGATGTCTTATCTGCATACATTGTAACACCTGATGCACTAAGAGTAAGCACAGGACTTGTCTCGCTCTCACCAATAGTTCTAATATCAATGTTTTCATTAGTCTGCGATAAAGTTGCATCGTTAGAAAATGTAAGCTGTATATTAGCATTTGACTGATCAGCAAGACCTGTAAGTGTATTAAATGATAACGGTCCTGATGCTGTAAATGTAAGGTCTGTAGGATTACCATTCTTAGAAACACCTACGCATGACATTGTATACTGTGTGTTATCACCCTGAACGCCCGCATAACTCAGATTAACAGTAGCCTGATATGAGTTACCAACGCTGTCATAGAAATTAAGTGTTGTTGTAATTGTATCCTTAGAACTTGCATTAATATTTCCTGTAAAATTAACAGCAGATGTTCTCTGTGGAGATGTATAAGCAAATTCAGGGCTGTTTACATAAAGCTTTGAAACAACATCCTTAACTGCCTTACCAGTCTCATCTACCTGCCATCCCATAACATTAGCACCTGCTGATGTAACAAGAGCACCTGATTCATCAACCTTAAAGTTACCTGCTCTTGTAAAAAAAGTATTTCCTGCACTATTTACAATAAAGAAAGCGCTTCCGCCTATCTTTAAATCAAATGCACTATCTGTTCTTTCAGATGCACCCTCTGTTGAAATTGCAGTAGAGATAGAACCAACAGATGAACCAAGTCCGATCTGTTTTGCATTAGTACCACCCTTACCTGATTCAGCATTAGGTCCAGATGCTGTCTGTGTTGTCTGATAAAAAACTTCTGAAAAAGTCATAGACTGCGACTTGAAAGCCACAGTATTAACATTGGCGATATTGTTACCAATAACATCCATTCTCGTCTGATGTGCCTTAAGACCTGACACAGCAGAGTACATTGATCTCATCATAATATTGTTCCTCCATATTAGTACATATGTAATATCATGAACTTCGTTCATGATCGCCATTCGCCGCTCGGGATGAACATGCATGCTCCCCCTCGCTAACGCTCATTAATATCCTGATGACACCATATTGTAGAGTTTTGTTCCATCAAGCAGTCAGGAACATCAGCTTCCTTTCGGTCCAGCTAAATAATAACCGCTCCATCAATATTAGTGTAGATATTATCATCATTGTTATTCTGATCCATCGCTGTGATAACCGTTCTGTTCTTTGTATTAACTATAAATGAAAGATCATCAACTATAACGAGGGATTCTTTGATTCCTTTCGATATTGCTTTTTCGGTTCCTTCCTCAAGCCTTGTCATCTGTTCATCTGATAACTGAATATCTCTTTCATCCAGTCTTGCGCCTGCATGCTTTGAGAATTTCAATTTCTTTGATGCATCAATATCACTATCAGAAATAACCTCTTCAATTGAACGTTTCTGATTATATATATCAGCAAATGTTTTTCCATCATAAGTCTTGCTGACATTATTCTTGGAATTATCCTTGCCAATATAATCTGTCATCTGTTCAATAGAAGTAATGTTTCCATTAATCATATTATTCATCATAACGGTTACTCCTCTGTCTTAGTGTCTGAATCAGTCTTGTTGTCTGTGTCAGTCTTGGTATCAGTATCTGTTTTTCCACTCCACTTATCGTAGTATGACTTATCCATAACAGTATCAAGATCTGCTATATCATAAAGCTTTCCACCGATTCCAAGATATACAGTTCCATTAATTGTCTCCCAGTAATCCACTGTTCCACCAATGAAACCATCACTATTCTGATTCGTTGTCATAATAACCTGTTTACCTACAAGATCAGACGCCATGCCCTGCAAAGTATTGGTATTCATCTCTTTAGTTGCTTCTACCTGCGTAAATGTAGCAAGCTGAGCCATATAATCAGAATTATCTGTTGGTTCAAGTGGATCCTGATTCTGCATTTCAGCTACCATAAGTTTCAAAAACTCATTAACATCAAGAGTTGTTTTATTAGCTGAACTGTTATTCTTACCTGTCGAACTTATATTAGTATTAACATCATCTTTAGTAGATAATGACCCATCATTCTTAACATAAGACCAGGCTCCTATTGTACTAGCCATCTTTTTCTCCTTTCTTATTATGCTGAATATTCCACGCTGCTGTTACCATTAACAATAGCGTCCTTAGCTCTTATTTCCTCTGATGTCATATCAGATTCATCAAGTCCCTCAAGACTGCTTAAATCAAGCTTTCTATGAGATTTCTTTTCCTGCTGCGCCTGATTGGAATTATTGCCTTCAAGATTCTGTTCAGATTCAAATCCATGGCTCTGTACTGTAATCTCAACTGCTTCTACCTTAACGCCCTGATTATTGAACTGTTCCTTAAGCGCTGTCATCTGATTCTCAAGTGCAGCCTTAACCTGTTCATTCTGTGCTGTAAGCTGTGCTGTAACAATTCCCTGCTTGGCAGTAACTGCGACATGCACTTTACCAAGATTCTCAGGATTAAGCATAACTTCAATGCTTGAAAGCTGCTGTGTTGTCGTAACTTTAATCTGTTCAACAACCTGTCTTACAATATCAACTTCATTAACTGCGGATGTCTCATCCACAACTTCGCTGAAAGCCTTCTGAATACTTTGTGTCATATCCGATGTTATCTTTTCAATACCATCATTATTCTTGTCCTGCAAATGTGTATCAGAATCATTCTTCTTTTCGTCTGTGAATGCAGCTTCGCTTTTAACTTCTGTCTTTTCTGCAATTACATCAGTAATACTTTCTTTGGTATCCTCTGTAACAGCTTTCTCATTCTGCTTATCATCCTGATAATCAGTAATTTGCTTATTTACAGGCTGTTCACTTGCAACAGCTTCATCAGAATCATTTTCAAAATCTTTAACAATATCTTTAACAGATGTTATATCAATGTTATAAGTTTCTGTAAGATTCTGTGTAACCTCATCAACAGTATTAATAATGTCTTCAAGATTAGCAACTGCAGAAGCATCAGTAAGGAATTCCAATGAATCGCTGTTACCGCTTAATGCAATAACAAGATCAGTAACACTCTGTGGATCAAGCAGATCAACAATGCCAATGCCTAACTGTTCCATTGCATTCTCGATATCCTCATCAGAAACATCCATAGTTTCTTTAATCTTATCCTTAATATCTGAAACTGCCTGCGCTACATCTTCTTTAAGATTATCATCATTAACAGTAGTAGTAGCAGAATTATTCACAACAGTTGTTTTATCCTGTTTTGCAACATTATTATCCTGCTTAACAACCGCAGTTCCTTTTGCAGTATTACCTGATACTCCAAAAGAATCTGTTTTTCCTGAATTTCTGTTCTGCAATGATGCATTCATAACCTTAGAAAAGTCTGTTCCAAAAGAATCCTGTGAATTCTGTCTGCCCGATATAGAACTGACTGCACTCACACCCTTCTGTGATATTCCCGAAATAGCCGAACTTACCATTATTCTTCCTCCTTTCCTGCATATTAGATCAGAATACTCCTAATCCTCTATGTATATCGGAGTCTCTCTTCAAAAACTTAACCCTTTCTAGGATACATAATTACAGTAAGCTTTGCTGCATATACAGGATCCATCTCTGCAAGAATAGCTGCTCTCTGTTTAGATGTCATACATAAAAGAATATCTGAAACCAGATCTGTATCTCCTGTCATTTCCTCTAAAATTGCTGCCGCATTTGCTGCATCCATCTTAGAATATGTCTCTGCCCAGTCCTTCACCTTCTGTGAATATTCAAGATCTTTTATAACCTGTTCATATATCTTAGCTGCATTTTCAGCATCAATGCTTTCATACCATGTTTTATAATTAGATATATCAGGGGCATTATCAGTATATACGACCTCCTGATCAAACTTGTCCTTCAAATCCTGATAATACTGTGCATTATCCTCAAACACCTTAAGTCGTGCTATCTCTGCCTGCAGCTCTGCAATAGTCTCTGATGATGCATTTCCTGAATCAGTATACCGCTTAAGTTCTGCTTCCAGTTCCTTAATCCTGTCTACCGCTTCTGAAAGATTCTTATACTGGTTGCCATTTTCTTCCTTAATCTCTTCATCAGTAGGATCTGGCAAAATCTTGCTGATAACAGGAACATTCTTAAGATATGGCCTTAACATGCTTCCGACACCGCCCACATTCATCTTGATAAGCAGTGCAAATATAACAAGCCATATCGCAATTATAAGTATCGCAACAAGTATACTTACAAATTTTCCACTCTTTCCTGAATCCTCATCCAGTTCATCAACATTAACATCTTTTTTCTTAGCCATAATACTCTTTCTCCAAACAACAATTACTCATCTTTGTTATTATAGTTAAAACTTACTGTCTCGTCTATCTCTTTCATTTCCTGCGCATTTAACTCAAGTTTGAATTCGTCAAATGCTTTCTCTTTCAGCTTTTCATGAATCTTTCTGTCCTGAACAGCCTCTGTCAGCTTCTTCATTGCATTGTCAACATTTCTTTCTGCAATTCTTATTCTTACAGCCTGCTGTGTTATCTGATTCTTAATTATCTTAATAGCCTCATTGCATCTTCGCATTTCAACAATATCAACATTCTGTGTTGCAGAATCCTTTGCAAGCTGTTCATACATATTCATTCTTTTAACAAGACGCCGCATTGTATCCTGTTCTATTGATAAACGGTTATTCATTTCTGCAAATTCTGTTTTTGCCTGCGTTTCCAGTCGTTCTTTAATATTAAGGACATTCTGCATACTGTACAAAAATTTAGCCATTCATGCCTCCGTTACCTCTTAAGCTGAAGAGTTCCATTTTCAAATGCTTCATAATCTGCAAAAATATCTGATAACTGTGATATTTCATCATCATAATCAAATTTTTCATCAGTCTGCTGCATAAGAAATTTATTAACAGTATCAATCTTATAAATGGCATAATCTATATTTTTATTGGAACCACTCTTATAAGCGCCGATATTAATAAGATCTTCCGCCTCATTATAAGTTGCCATAACATTCTTCATTCGTCCCGCCATCTGTTTATGCTGCTTATCAACAATCTGACTCATACATCTTGATATGCTTTGTAACACATCAATAGCAGGATAGTGATTTTTTTGTCCCAGCTTTCGTGACAATACAATATGTCCATCCAGAATACTTCTGGCTGTATCAGTTATAGGCTCATTAAAATCATCACCATCAACAAGAACGGTATACAATCCTGTTATTGAGCCCTTATCTGACATTCCCGCTCTCTCAAGCAGCTTAGGCATTTCACTATATACGCTTGGCGGATATCCTCTTGTAACCGGAGGTTCTCCTGAAGCAAGCCCGATTTCTCTTTGCGCCATGGAAAATCTTGTAAGTGAATCCATCATCAGAAGTACATCTTTGCCCTGATCCCTGAAATATTCTGCAATAGCCGTTGCTGTCTTTGCCGCCTTATTTCTTATAAGTGCAGGCTTGTCTGAAGTAGCAACAACCAGAACACTCCTTGCCATTCCTTCTGGTCCCAGATCTCTTTCCACAAATTCCCTGACCTCTCTGCCACGCTCTCCTATAAGAGCAATAACATTAATATCAGCTTTCGTATTTCTTGCAAACATACCAAGAAGCGTACTCTTTCCTACACCACTTCCTGCAAATATACCAATTCTCTGTCCTTTTCCAACTGTAAGCAGTCCATCTACCGCCTTAACTCCCAATGGAAGGACCTGGCTTATTATTTCCCTGTCCATAGGATCAGGTGGAGCAGCTTCAACAGGATACTCATCTGTCAATTCAAGTTCTGAGCCATCTGTAGGTTTACCAAGTCCGTCCAGTGTATGTCCCAATATTCCATCTCCAACCTTAACTGTCAGTGGTTTTTCCATATTTTCAACTACACATCCCGGTCCAATTCCATCCACCACATCAAATGGCATAAGCAATACATTAGAATCATTAAATCCGACAACCTCTGCGTATAACTCCTGACTGTTATCTGCTGAATAAATTCTGCATAAGTCATTAAGCTTGGCATCCGGCCCAACAGATTCAATTGTAAGCCCGACAATTTTAGTAACCTTACCTAACTTTTTATAGAAGGATTTCTCTGTCAATGACAAATATTTATTTTTATTAATTGCCAGCATTTCATCCTCCTTATATCCGTTAATAAATAATCCCACCGCTATACGCAGCTTAAAAGTTTAATATTCTTTATCAGATTATTAAGTTCAATATCCAGACTACAGTTAAATATTCCGGTATTAGTTTCTATCATGCACTGGTTTCTTTCAAGTGTAGCATCCTCAACTATATCAATATTAACTTCTCTTGACATAGCACAATATATTTTCCCCTGATTATTAACAAGAAACTTATAATCATCCGGAGATACCTTTATCACATAGTCCCTGCTGCCATCAGCGTTATGCATAACATCATTAATAAGATGCAGGATAATTTCCTGATTATCTTCTGCCACAACACCAGTAACCTTTCTGAATACATCAGTAATGACTTCAACCAGTTCCGGCTCAATTGACTCCTTAAGATTATTATATTCCTGCTCAAGCTCTTTTCTTTTATTATCAAACTCAGCTTCAAGCTGTGCCTGTTTTATATTCATTTCTTCCTGCGCTTTTTCATTTCCCTCATAATAGCCGTTCTGTTTAGCCTCTTCAAATGCAGCATCTGCATTTTTATTAGCGTCCGCTATTATCTGCTCAGCCTGAAGTCTTGCTTCTTCTATTATTCTTTCAGCTTCTGCATTTGTATTTTCCAATGATGCGGCAGCCTGCTGCTCTCCCATTGCAGCATCTTCTGTAAGTGCATCCGCTGTATCATCATCAGATATAAGTTCCTCAACAACATCTGCATGCAAACCATTAATAAAACCGTCTGCATCCATTTCATTATGTTTTGATTCCATTATAGCCTGAATCTTTTTCTTAATTAGGTCATTATAATCAATGACTCTCTCATCTTTATTAATTACAGAACTTCTTTTTAACAGATTAGACAATTATCTCGTCACCTCCGCCTCGTGATATTACGATTTCTGCTGAATCCTCAAGCTTTCTGATAATATTAACAATCTTCTGCTGTGCATCCTCAACATCCTTCATACGAACAGGACCCATATATTCCATATCTTCCTTAATCATAGAAGCAAGACGTGATGAAAGGTTATTAAGAATAACATTCTGTACCTCTTCTGTTGCACCCTTAAGTGCAAGTGCAAGGTCATGATTATCAACATCCCTGAGGACTCTCTGTATAGCTCTGTTATCAAGAGAAAGAATATCTTCGAATACGAACATCTTCTTACGGATTTCATCTGCAAGCTCTGGCTCTTCAACTTCAAGAGTCTCCATAATATGCTTTTCTGTTCCTCTGTCAACAGAATTAAGAATTTCAACAATTGCATCAACACCACCAACGATAGTGTAATCCTGATTAACAAGAGATGCGAGTTTTCTTTCAAGTACCTTTTCTACCTGCTTAATAACATCAGGAGAAGTTCTGTCCATCATAGCTATTCTCTTGGCAACATCTGCCTGTTTCTCTGGTGGAAGTGCAGACACAACATTAGATGCCTGCGCTGCCGGCAGATAAGAAAGTATCAACGCTATAGTCTGAGGATGCTCATCCTGTATAAAGTTAAGCAGCTGTGTTGAATCTGTCTTTCTGATAAATTCGAAAGGGCGAACCTGAAGGCTTGCAGTAAGCTTTCCGATAACATCCCTCGCCTTATCCTCTCCAAGGGCTTTTTCAAGAAGTTCCTTGGCATATGAAATACCACCCTCGGCAATATACTGCTGGGCAAGACATATTTCATAGAACTCATTAAGTACCTGTTCTTTAGTCTGAGGTGACACACTGCTTGTATTAGCTATCTCAAGTGTCAACTGTTCAATCTCTTCTTCTTTCAAATGTTTAAATATCTGGGCTGATTTCTCCGGGCCAAGTGCAATAAGCAATGTCGCAGCCTTTTCAACACCATCCATCTCTCTTTCAGTACCAGCAGCCGGCTTTGGCATATGTATCATCTCCAATCATATGTAATAAACTTTTACGAATATTTCCAGTATTTATCACCAGTCATCATTAAGCCAGTTTCTAAGCAGCAATGCAACTGCCTCTGGATTTTCGTCAACAAACTTTTCAATAGCTTTCCTTGTCTCAGATTTCTCCTGAAGATCAATATCATCAACAGTAGGCTGATTCTCTTTTGTTGAAGCAAGCATTTCTTCCACAGAAAGTTCTGGTTCTTTCTCTTCTACAGTAAGTGGTCTTGCACTTCTTAATACTATAAATACAAGGATACCAAGAATCGCAACAGCAAGTGCAATCTGTATCCAGAATGATGCTCTGCTTAATACGCTTGTCTTAGTAGCATCATAAAAGTAAGGAACATTGTATGCAAGTACTGTTATATTATTAGTTGATATTCCGGTAGCATTAGAAAGCATATTCATCCAGTCTGCATTAACCTGAACCTGGACAGGATCAGCATTCTGTGCCTTGAATTCATCCCATGTCATGTTATCGAGATATCCAAGTTTCTTGCAGTCATCTTCGTTATATACAACATTCTTAATAAGTGTAACCGACATTGTAGATGTATCATACACTATCTTTCCCGGCTCAGTATTAGTTGTAGTAACAAGCTGGTTAGGAAGATACTGATACTGCTTTACTGTATATGTAGAAGAACTTGATGTTCCATCTGTAAGATCGTATGTCGTTCCACCCTCACCATTACTTGTAGTTCCCGGTGTTCCACTCGCTCCATTAGTTCCGGTTGATTCAAGCTCATAAGAAGTATCATATAAGCCTTCTTCTCTTCCCTCCTGGGCTGTATACTCAGTTGCAATCTTATTAACTGTATCCCAGTCAAGATCAAGATTAATAGCAACTGTTGCATCATTGAATAATGATGTTGAAAGTGCTGTATTCTTAACTCCGGCAGCTACAGTAGACTCAATCTGTGACTTATATTTCAGCTTGCTTGAATAAGAAATATTAGACACTGAGCCTGAATTATCAGCTCCATTAAACAATGTCTTTCCCGATGTATCAATAATGGTTATTCCATTGGTTGTACTGTTTCCAACTGCTGTTGCAAGAAATACTGCTATGCTCTCAGCAGCGTCGTCTGATACAGTCTTGTTTGTATCAACTGTAACAGCAACAGTTGTATCTTTTTTCGTTGAATAAAATGAATTAGTATCATCCGACAAGTGAACTGTAACAGAAGCCTTCTTGATTCCATCAAGAGATGCTATATCGGTTGCAAATTTTGTTTCCAGATATTTAGCATATTTTTTATTTTTATCAGCTTCTGTTGTAGTAAGACTGCTGTTAAGTGCATCATCAAGCGAATATCCTGAAGGCTTAATGTCATTGGATGCAATGAGCATTTTGGCATTAGTAAGATCCTGCTTTTTAACATTAACAGTCATATTATCTATCTGATATGTATATCCATTATCTGTAAGCAAAGTAGTAACAGTATTCATCTCGCTGTAATCTTCGCATTTGGTAAGTTCCTGATATGTAGGTCTTGACAATACATATGCTATTACGATAACAGCCGCTATAAATACGACTACTGCACTCACAATTATAATTTTCTGATTTCTTGTCCAGTTCTTCCATATTTCAAGAAGTCTCGCTGGAATCTGTTTCAATCTATCTAACATAAAAAACCCCTATTTACATTGACATATTCATAATAGAGTTATAGGCCTCCAATGCCTTATCTCTTATTGCGACTGTATATTGCAGCGCAATATTAGCTTCCTGCTGATAAACTCCTAACTCATGAGTATTGGTCATGTTACCAAGAGCGTAATCAATTTCTGCCTGCTGTGCTCTCTGCACATACGAATTCGTACTATTAAGTAATCCCGCCACAGAATCATATATCGCATCAAATGTGGTATCCGAATCAGATGTTCCTGTTGTTTTAAGTGATGCGTTGTCTTTCATTGCTGATGTGACTTTATTGACATAATCACTGCCTAAAGTTCCAATTGCACTAGTAAGGTCCATTGTTTATTCTCCTCTTTCAGTTAATATCTTATTATTGTCCATCTTATGTTGAAGAACCTATTGAAAGTCCCTTTGTTGCCATTGACTTGCTTGCATTAAAAGCTGATATATTAGCTTCATATGAACGCGATGCATCTATAAGGTCAGTCATTTCCTGAACGATATTGACATTCGGATATGTAACATATCCATTCTCATCAGCATCAGGATGTGACGGATCATACACCATTTCCATATCTGTCGATGTATCCTCATACACAGAAGTAACTTTAACTCCGTTACCTACCACACCACCATTAGCAAGTCTTAATGCATCTGAAAATGTAGAATACGCACCGGTTCCATATGAACCATATGCAGATTTTCCAAGTGCGGTTCCAGTCATTGTCTTTTCAGTAAAAACAACAGCCTTTCTTACATAAGGTGTGCCATCACTTGTTCTTGTTGTGTCTGCATTCGCGATATTTTCTGATATAACATCTGTTCTTAACTGTTGTGCAGTCATACCCGAAGCACTTACATTAAAAGCCGTAAACATTGACATAGGCTATTCCCCTCCAAATATACTAACAATTATTTTAATACTGATTTAAATCTTGAGAACTCATTATTCATACTGTCAATCAAAGCATTATAATTAATCTGCTCTGAAGCAAGTTCCACATTCTCAGTTGAAAGATCAACATTATTGCCATCTGTTCTGTATGACAATGTACTGTTATCTGTATAAGTTCTTATAGAAATATCTTTATAATCAACATTATTAACTCTCTGTGTGAGTGATGATGAATTCTTTCCCGAACGCTGTAACGCATTAGCAAGATAAGAACTGAACTCTACATCCTGTCTTTTATAATTAGGTGTATCAACATTCGCAATATTATTCGTTAAAACTTCTTCTCTTGTCCAGCTTGCATCTGCTGCTGATTTCAGCAGATTCACATAACCAAAAGCTCCTGTGCTCATATACTTTATCCTTTCTTAATACGCCAAGCGCAAAATATGCCTATTACCAGAACATAAAAACACTACATACATTATAAATTATAAATTCAAAATTACAAGTTTTTTTGACAAAAAAATGGACCCAATCACATTGGATCCATCCTCAATACCGCTTACTCCTTAAGCTTTTCCCATTATACAATTAAACTGCTTAATCATCAAGTCTTTTTATTGCATCAAATACAGCTTCATTAAGAACTTTAATTTTAGTTCCTTTCATGCCCGACGACTTCGTTGAAATAACTCCGGCACTGTCGAACTTCTTAAGTGCATTAACAATTACAGACCTTGTAATTCCCGTATTATCTGCGATCCTGCTTGCCACAAGAATTCCTTCTGTTCCATCCAGAGCATCAAAAACAGCCTTTATAGCCTGAAGTTCTGAAGCAGATAATGTAGAAATTGCAGACTTGACAATCTTCTTTTTTCTTTCATCCTCCGCATTCTCATTGCAAACAGAGCTCATCATTTCAAGTCCTACAACTGTTGCACCATATTCACAAAGAATAATATCATCAATGTCATAATCATTGATACACTTGTACATAAATAATGTTCCAAGACGCTCACCGGCAATATCAACCGGTGCGATCAATGCCTTATATTTACGTTCATTTCCACTTGTAAATCCAAGTGTAAGCAGATTGACATTTTCTTTAGTAGACAAAACACCAAGCAGTCTTTCATTAAACATTTTGTCAACAAATCCACCAACATCTGCCGTTATAAGTTCATCTATTCTCTCTATATTATTCCAGCAGCCTGCTCCAAGAACCTTTCCCTTCTGGCTTATAACCAGAACATTTGACTCTAATATACTGCTAAGCACATCACAAATATCGTTAAAATCAACCCTTTGTGAATGATTATTGTGGAGCAGCTTATTGATTTTCCTTGTTTTATCAAGAAGCTGAACACTCATTGTAAATCTCCAATCCTTCTTCTGATAATAACCATCTAGTTATTATTCCTTGTCATTCTTGTTTTCTACATAGCCGCATGTTTCATCAGCACATACAAGCTTGTTGCCTTTTTCAACCATATACCCGCCACATTTAGGGCATTTCTTTTCTGACGGTCTCTGCCATGAAACAAAATCACAATCCGGATAACCATCACATCCATAAAATGTTCTGCCCTTCTTTGTCTTCTTTATTATGACATCTTTTCCACACTTCGGACACGGAACTCCAATCTTTTCAAGATATGGCTTGGTATTATGGCATTCCGGAAATCCAGGACATCCTAAGAATTTACCATGCGGGCCATATTTAATAACCATATTTCTGCCACATTTGTCGCAGATAACATCAGTCACTTCATCCTCAATCTTAACATGCTCAAGTTCCTTCTCTGCTTCATCTATTGCAACCTTAAGATCAGGATAGAAGTTTCTTATAATCTCTTTCCATTCAACAGTTCCCTCAGCTACACCATCAAGAAGTGATTCCATGTTGGCTGTAAATTTAACATCAACAATTGTAGGAAAAGCTGTAAGCATTATATTATTAACAGCATTTCCAAGTTCGGAAATATAAAGATTCTTGTTTTCTTTAATAACATAATGTCTTGCAATAATTGTAGATATTGTAGGCGCATAAGTACTTGGTCTTCCTATTCCCTGTTCTTCCAATGCCTTTACTAATGAGGCTTCAGTAAAATGTGCAGGTGGCTGTGTAAAATGCTGTGTGCCATTAATGTCAGAAAGTGAAAGTACTGAATTCTCATCCAGCCCTTTTGCAAGAGTATTTGTTTCTTCATTATCATCATCATTCTTGTACACAGACATGAAACCATCAAATACAACCTTTGACGCTGCAACACTGAATCTGTACTTTCCTGCTGCAATTCTTACAGATGTTGTTTCATAAACAGCCGGTGCCATCTGACTTGCCACAAATCTTTTCCAGATAAGCTGGTAAAGTCTGAACTGATCTCTCTGCAATGATTCCTTAACAACTGTTGGAGATAAGTTAAGATCTGTTGGGCGGATTGCTTCATGGGCATCCTGAATCTTCTTATCATCCTTCTTGGCATTAATTTCTTTTGGAATATAGTTATCACCATAATTCTCACTTATATATTCCCTTGATGATACTTTTGCCTCATCTGCTACTCTTGTAGAATCAGTTCTTAAATAAGTAATAAGACCTACTGTTCCCCGTCCCTTTATGTCTACACCTTCATATAACTGCTGTGCAATATTCATTGTACGCTTGGTAGACATATTAAGCGTTTTAGCTGCTTCCTGCTGAAGTGTACTTGTTGTAAAAGGAAGTGGAGACTTTTTTACCTTTTCTCCCCTCTTAATACTTTCAATACTAAAATCACTCTTCTTAACTTCATCAAGAATAGCCTGCATCTGTTCGCCATTCTTTATTTCGATTTTTCCATTCTCATCACCATAAAATTTTGCAATTAAAGGCTTTTTCTCCCCTTTAATATCAATAACAGCCTCCATAGACCAGTATTCTTCCGGAATAAATGCGTCTATTTCATTCTCTCTGTCACATATCATTCTTAAAGCAACAGACTGAACTCTTCCGGCACTTAAGCCCCTCTTAATCTTAGCCCATAATAACGGACTGATTCCATAACCAACAACACGGTCTAATACTCTTCTTGCCTGCTGCGCATCAACAAGATTCATATCAATTTTTCTTGCCTCTTTAAGCGATGCCTTAACCGCATTCTTAGTAATCTCGTTAAATGTAATTCTGTATATATCTTTATCTTCTAATTTAAGTGCCGCTGCAAGATGCCATGAAATAGCTTCTCCCTCGCGGTCGGGATCGGTTGCAAGATATACTTTATCTGCTTTTTTAGCCTCTTTTCTTAAAGCTGCCAGAATATCCCCTTTTCCCCTTATAGTTATATACTTAGGTTCATAATCATGTTCAATATCAACTCCCATCTGGCTCTTAGGAAGATCCCTTACATGTCCCTGTGATGCCATTACCTTGTAGTTAGCTCCAAGGAATTTACTAATAGTCTTAACCTTGGCAGGTGACTCCACTATAACCAAATACTTATGCATCTATAGCCCTCCAAATCAAATATGCTTCCTTATATAATAATTCTTAGAAACTTCTTCTATAAGTCCATCAAGCTCCAACTCAAGCAGAATCCCCTCCGCTTCTACAAGACTTACTTTTGAATTATTAATAATTGTTTCCAGACTGACTGGAAACAAATTGATTTGACTATACACCATATTTTTAGGGCTTGCAAGCCCTGATTTTTTTAAATCATCTTTAAATATACCATTATCATTTAAATCATTCAGGCAGTCGTGTCGTTTTGTGCCCTTATTAAGATACCTGTTAATGCTCTCTGTGGCGCATATATCCATTGGTGATGTAATCATCTGGGCACCTTCTTTTATAAGTTTCAGACAGCCTTCTGATAAACAATCCCCTATTCTTCCGGGAACAACATAAACATCCCTGTTCTGCTCCAATGCCTGATCTGCCGTTATAAGAGATCCGCTCTTCTGTCTTGCCTCAACTACAATTAATGCATCTGCCATACCGCTTATAATCCTGTTTCTCATAGGAAACTGCCCGGCTCTTGGCGGCGTGCCCGGTGGATATTCTGACATTATACCCCCTGCATTCTGCAATTGCATATATAATTCTATATTACTCCTCGGATAACAAATATCCACTCCACATCCAAGAACAGCAAGACTGTATCCACCTTTATTAACAGCTCCCCTCTGTGCTGCTGCATCTATTCCTGATGCCATCCCGCTTATAACCTGAATTCCCATATCAGCAAAACATTTTGCCAGCATATCTGCTATTGTCCTTCCATACTCTGTGCAATTACGTGCACCCACTATAGCTATGGTTGGAACATGAGCCTGCGGTAATTTCCCTTTATAATAAAGAATATACGGATAATCATATATATTCATTAATTGTTCAGGATAATCATTCTTTCCAGGATATGTGAATTTAATTCCCATTCTTTCTAAATCATTATAATCTCTGTATATATATTCATTATTTCTGGACTCTATAATTGCTGACACATCTTTTTCTTTTATTCCTGACACACTGTTAAGCAATTTATCTGATGCCTTATATATCTGTTCTGGTGTATCAAATGTATTAAATAATGTTCTCAGTTTCATATTAGATATTCCAGCAATATTATTAACCCAATACCAATAATACTCCTCTTTCAATACTCCCCCTTAATGCAGCATAACATCCGGTATTCCTCTGTAATAAAATGCCTCGCTTATATTGTTTTTTGTAATATTTTCATTACCATCTATATCTGCAATCGTCCTTGCGGTTTTTAATATCTTATGGTACCCCCTTGCAGTTATATTCTTCTTTGAAAATATTCTTTCTATAAGTTGTGATTCTTCTCTCCCAAGCCGGCAGAATTTATTAATGTTCCTTCCGCTGATCTGTGAATTATACATTATATTCATTCCCTTAAACCGTTCAAGCTGTGCTGTTCTGGCTCTCAAAACACATTCTCTCATAGACTCTGAATCCATCCGTTCCCTATCGTCCTGACCAGCCTTATCTTCCAGTTCTCTATAGCCTATCTCTTCTGTCTTTATGCACAAATCAAATCTGTCCCATAACGGAGTACTTATCCTTCCCATAAATCTCTTTATATCCTGTTCAGAACAATTACATCTGTTTCTGTCCGGATAATATCCACATTTACATGGATTCATTGCACCAACAAGCATAAAATCAGCAGGATATGTATATGCTCTGTTCATTCTTACAATTGTTATACTCTTATCCTCGAGAGGCTGACGCAGACCTTCAAGTATATCAGGCTTAAATTCTGTCATCTCATCAAGAAATAATACGCCTTTGCCTGCCAGAGTAATCTCACCCGGTCTTGGCACAATCCCTCCTCCAAAAAATGCACTTCTGGTAACATTATGATATGGTGCCCTGAATGGACGATTCTGTATAAGACCTCCATTCTCTCCCAGCTGTCCCGCCACACTATATATATTAGTAACAGCCAACTTTTCATCAAATGTCATCTCCGGCATAATTGTTGGAATTCTTTTCGCCATCATGGTTTTACCACTTCCCGGCGGCCCCATATACATAATATTGTGCATTCCTGCCACAGCTATCATAGTTGCTCTCTTCGCAGCAAATTGTCCCTTAATGTCTGAATAATCCATTTCTGAATATTTGTCTTTAATGTTATTATCCATATCTGATATCTTTATATTATTAATAACACCGTCATTAATATATTTTACTGCCGATTTTAAATTACCTGCTGATATTGTAGTAATACCTTTAACAATATTCCCCTCATTAATATTAAATTCTGGTAAAAGCACCTTATCAATTCCTGCTTCTTTTGCAGAACACACACAAGGCAGTACTCCCCTCACGCCATTGATGCTTCCATCAAGACTCAGTTCTCCCAAAATCAGCATATTTTCAAGATTCACTTCATCTATATATCCATTTGCTGATAAAATAGCTAATGCAATTGGTAAATCAAATCCCGTTCCACATTTCCTTATATCTGCAGGAGATATATTAACAGCAATTCTCTGTGGTGGTAATTCATAGCCGGAATTACGGATAGCTACCCTTACCCTCTCCCTTGCTTCCTTAACCTCATTACTCAAAAACCCGCTCATGTCAAAGCTTGGAATTCCATTGCCAGCATCAACCTCCACCCGGACTATCTGTGCCTTAATCCCGTGTAAACCCCCACTTAATACACTACTATACAATAAACAACCTCCTATTATATTTCTATTGCGGTAATATATACTTACACATATTACATTATTCCAGTATTCATATATAAATATTATAAAAAAAATCCAACCGAATCATATAAGTGATATTAATAATCCGGTTGGCTTATCCCTACTTTGCAGTCATCTTAGAAAGTGCTTCGTTGTAATCATTCTCTGAATATTCTTTCAATATATCCTTTTTAGATATCCCATATTTAATCATAAAAATAATTGCATTTAATGTTGCAGTCTTAAATCCCTGCTCACTGCCAGACTTAAATCCATCCCGTCTGGCTTCATCATAATACTCTCTCAATGCTTCACACATAACCACCGACTCCCCTTTCTTTTTCTGACTTAATTCAAGAAATTCTTCACTAGATGTGATCTTCCCAATCATCCAGAATAATTCACCGTCTACTTCCGTTCCATCATACTTTGAATATATATAATCTATATTCTTCTTATAAATATTGCTTACCACATCAAATAATATTCTTACATCTTCATTATGGAACAAAAGTCTCCCGGAATCAAGCATCTGCACAAGATTAATCTGATAATCTGCAAATAAATCCACAAAACGTTCTGGCATATCAACCATCATATCTTTTAATGATACAGGTCCATCCCATTCCTTTTCTCCATAATAAAGTATGATATTAATTATCGGATGAAATCTGTCGTCCTTCTTAATTCCAGATAAGAATTCATCCGCATCAACTGCCTTAACGCCATTATCCTTATTCCACTTCCTGACCCCTTCAAATTCTTTCAGATACCCAAGCGAATCATAAACCATTGTTCTAAGCGGCATCCCATAGTGAATGTGTTCCTGTATCTCCAATCCTAATACAACTAATTCCACTCCATCAAAATTCTTCTTAACAACATCCCTAAATCTTATAAGCGACAGCTTATAATCATCTGCCATAATAATCCCCGACACATCAGTGTCCATCTCCTCCAGATTATCCGGCTTAACAACCTGTTCTCCTCCAAATAGCACAGCATTGAAAAGGTCTGCAAAATGTTCATTATCCCGCCAAAAGCTTTTACTTACTGTGTCTTTCTTAGTCTTATCAACCAGTTTCCTCTCATTATCTTTCCCCATATGCCTCCTCTGAACGCTCTTAAAACGCCTATCCCTTCTGTATACCGCGCTGCGTTATCAATGTGTAAGTATATTAACATTATAATTAGCATACGTCAATATATATTTATATAATAAATTATAAATATATATATGCGTATAAAAAAACCAGAAGCCTTCCTACGCTTCTGGTTTTTCTACATTATAAATTTAATCTAAAGGAATAAGGTCTCTATTATAATGTATTATCTCTGCATAACCTACATTATTCCTGCTATCTACAGCCTGAATACCAATCTTTAACTCACCCTTAAGCAGCTTATCCTTTATATTTGAATCACTGACAGCATACAAATTAAATTTATATTGCTTACCACTTAATACTGATTGAGCCGGCTTATAGGAAACAATATTTCCATCTTCATCAAGATAGCCTAACAACTTATCGCCAGATGATGAATCTGAATCATATTTATCATTTGAATTAGCATCGTAGTATACAAATGCAGATGAAATTCTTCCTGTTCCATCAATAAGATCCGGATCTGATATTATATAATCAATATAAAATTCAGATGAACTTATTAACTGAAGATAGAAACTCTTAGAGAATAAATGGTCATTCTCCATACTTGTATTAGGATACTCTACCTGAGGTGGCATATTACCAGCAAGCAATGCTCTTACAAATGTATTAACAAACACTTTCATTTCATCAGATGATTCACCTGTGACTTTTGAATGTCCTGCACTTGTATAAGTAACATTTCCATATGAGTACGCATAATAATTGCTTATTGCATCCTGTCCTGTGCAGCTGAAGTAATCACTCATTGCATATCCCTTATCATCCGTTGATGATGTTTCACCTAATGTATACCATACAACAACTTCATCTCCTGCTGAACCATTAGGTTTAGTTGCTCCCTCTTCAAGGTTAAGCGCAAAATACTGTCCATGTGTACAAGCAACACTTATTTCCGCTCCGGATACATCATATGGATAAGATGTTATCTGTCCATCATTAAGCTTCTGAACCTTATTTGTAGTTCTTGTAGGTGTATGTTTATCTTTGCCATTTGAATCTTTATATTTTACATTTGTCTTAATCAATGTCATTTTATTCTGTTCTGAATCATACTTCATATATGACATAGATGGCTTATCAGAATTATTATCATAATTCAGCTTATACATTAACGAATCAGATAATGATAATCCCGTCTTCATTCCTATTTCAGACTTAAATGTTTTAGTAGAATATGATAACTCGTCATATTTTCCAACTGCAACCTTAGATGTTCCACTATTCTTCTTATAAGACAACGCATCATGTGTAAACAGCACTGAATTTCCTGCATCAATATAATCTTTTATGGCGTTTACAGCATTATCAGATAAATCTCCTTTATTGCCATAATCATCAGCAAGACCAAGAACAAGCATAGAATAATTATTAAGTTCTGCAAGTATATTATCTCTGCTTCCTAAATCATTAAGCTGACTTTTTGTTTTCTTGTCAATACTGATATTAAGTCCTGTTATGCCCTTAATATTATTGTATGCCTTCATGAAATCAGAGCCATCACTTAAATCAAGATTTGACAATTCTGTATCGCCATCTGTTGCAACAATCTGTAAAACCTTAATTGTTGTTTTTCCATCACCTTCAATGGCAAATGCACCATCACTATTCTTGACCTGACCGGTCTTGGTATTCTCTATTCTGACACGCCATGCAACATATCCGTTCATACCCGTAGGAATCTTTATGTCTGACACCGTATATGTTCCGGCACTTGCCTGTGTAAATGCTATACCATCCACACCGCCATATATAAGCTCCGCATCCTCAGTACTAACATCTTCAGAGAAAATACTATCTCTGTTTCTGTCAACATATATCTTTATCTTATATTCACCGGCATCAAGATAACCGCTGAATGTAAGACCATTCTTCAAAGAACTCTTTTTAACAACCGATTTCGTTTTCTTGTAATCAGCCAGAGTACATGTAATTTCATTCCTTGGTTTCTGTACATATCTTATTGAATATGTTAAAGGAATTGGATTAACCACTGTCTTTGAACCGTCTTTAGATGTAGTTGTAGCAATATCAAAATCAGCTGATGAAATATTAGAAAATGATTTCTTGTCAGCTCTGAGCATTTCTGTCAGTTTTTCCATTGTGAAATAACTGTTTACATTATTCTTTTCTGCGCTCTTGCTGCTGTCACCTATTACCGATTTAATATCATCATATATCTCATCATCAATAACAATTGGCAGACCTCTGTATATGTATTCCTTAAGATTATTATACATCTTATCTGTCATATCATTACCGTTAAGCTTGGTTCCTGATACTCCTGTACTAATCTCTGTTCCGGTATTATATACTTTTCCGAATACACTTGTGTTAAGACCACCTGATGTATATGCACCAAAAACAATTAAATCATATTCTGATGATAAATCTTTATTTAATCCATTAAATGCATTCATAGAACAATGGTCAATTGTAACTTCAACATCGTCCGCAGACAAATTAAGCCATCCGGCAACTACATATTTATCATTATCAGATGTAAATCTGTAATATCCGGCCGGTTCAATTTCCAACACACGTATAGACTTAACCTCACCAGTATCATAATCACCAAGAATATATCTTATGGCATCAAACGTTCCTAACTTATCTTTGCCATATACCTTCTTGGCATCATCATAGAATGTACCCTTGTATTTGCCATTAGAATAATAGTCATCCTGAACTAAAATATCAGATGTAAAACCATGTGACATCTGTGAACCGCCATTAAACTCAAAAGAATCTCTTGTAAGTATATCCTGTCTATCCTGCGTTGTAGCATTATAAACAGGGTAATAACTTTCACCATTACCATGTTTATTAGGATATGGTCTTCCATTGCTTGACGGACCATAAACATTAACGCCCCATGATGCATATTCTATATTACCTGCAATATACATATCAGACTTAATTGGAAGATCATCCTTTTTGCCGCTATATGTATAATCTGTTTTATCAGATTCATTCCAATGCAAATACACCCTTATATTATTGCTGTTATCAATATATATTCCACCACAATTTCCATAATACTCAGTGTCGCTCACTTTGTAATGTAAAAAATCCTTAACAAAGTATGGGCTTTCCAGACCACTTGTAATAATAAGTGCCTTTCCTATATTAGTTGACATGCTCTTATCAGTTGAAGCGTATAATATTGCTTTAGCTTCCTTTGATTTTTTTACAATCAAATGCATAGCAACATCTGCTTTTAAATCACATGAAGCCCCCCAGTCAGTAACAGATGCTGACGGATAAAAATCACTTGTATATCCATTTTTATTTTTCGAAAAATATACAAGTCCCGCATCATCAATATCCTGCTTTGTTACATTGTTGGCAGTTTTAACCCTGACTTCAACCTTTCCTTCCATCTTCTTGCTATTTCCAAAAACTATATAAGAAAAGATATCATTAACCCCTTCAATTTCAGCTTTTCTGTTACCTGAATCATCTAATTCATAATAAACAATCTTAAACTGATCTTCCTTTGTTACATCATATCCAAATGTATCAATCCAGTCAGAAGTCTGATCATTATATCCATACAGCTTACCGCCTATCTTGAAATAAGCACCAATCTTCGAACCTGATATATTTGTATCTATATATTGAAGATATTTCTTAAACTTGTCAGCATAATTAGATATTTCTGTTTTCTTAGCTTCCCCTTTAGGACACCCATTAATCAAATCCTGCCATGTAATTAAATCTTCAACATTAGCTGATGAGGAATCAACCCTTCTTACAAGCGGTTCTAATATATCAAATGATTTATCCGGCACAATCTCCAGAATAACCATAGGATTCTTTGTACTATAAGTTTTTCCGCCAATAATAACATCATCTTTAGCAGCAGAAACCGATGTATTTCGACTCACAATAATAATAACAATTACCGCACAGAATGCCACCAGAGAGAATAATGCTGATATTATCTTTTTCTTCATACTTGCTTTCTGAATTGTTTTCATAATAATCTCCTCTCCTTGATTATCAATGTGAACTATCAATATAAGTTGCTATATCTGACTTCTTCATTCCCTTTGAAATCTGTAAAATCGAAGTGCCTTTTCCCATATAGATTTCATCAATCACATTTCTTGTTACATATGTTCTTTGTACTTCTCGTTCCTCATTCATTCTTTTAAGCTTTATTGTTACAACAATCTGAGGTCTCTTAGGAATAGAAAGAATCTTGTCATCACTGTCAAATGTAAAGTTATCTGCCTTTATCTGTACATTAAATGCTTCCACATTATCACAAACAACGCTCTTGTTAACCTTTGTAGGATCACTATCATCATTATCAGTGTAATATAAAATCTTGTTGGCTGAATCATACCAGTAACCCCACTTTTTACCAGCAGTTCCTGGTGTACCACCACCTGTTCCTCCGGCAGCACCTGAGGTTTCTTCCTGTTCAATTTTAAAATAGAACTCAATATCACTTTTTCCGTCATTAGTTGTTTTGACAAGCTGTATTTCATTAGCCTCAAGTATATTCTTTGAAATCTGATTCAGACTTATATCTGCATCACTCTGTACCTGTGCTAAAGCCGTCTGTTTACTATAACTTCTTACCGCCTGGACAATAAGTGTAACCAGCGCCGAAAGAACAATGCTGGAAACTGCTATCGCAATAAGTAATTCAACTAATGAAAAGCCTTTATTATTCCGCTTCATATACTACACTCCCGTAACAATATATAACTACTCCCACATTTAATAACATGAATGTTAATTAACAGTTGTAACCCTGCCTGTCTTGTACCATAACTCAGTCTCATATGATCTTCCTGCTGCTGTAACAATAAATTTACCATGTTGTTTGTCACTTATGTCAGTTCCACCATATGTAATCGACTTTACACTTCCATCATCCCTGCTAAACTCAATTACAAGTTCATCATCTTTAATAGAATGATCTGTTCCATCATTGTATACAAGATTCACTCTTGAAGCACTGCATTTATATGTTTCCATTTCTTTTAAATCTCTCATAACAGATATCATCAGATCATTGTCCTGTTTTTTTATAACAATCTGCCATTTTCCTGTTTTAGACATAGTGCTTGTTTTCAGTTCTGAAAGCGAAGAATACAGATTCTTATTCATTTTCTTTGCATTTCCCTTGGATATAGCAGATATTCCAAAAATGGTTGTCACTGAAAACACTGCAATTATTGCAATAACAATAAGAAGTTCCAGCAAAGAAAATCCTTGATTATTCAATTTGTTTCCTTTCAATCTATTTCTCATTATCTCCTCCAAATAACAACCATTACATTAACTTGATGACGAACTTTCTTCTGGTTCTGTCTGTTCAGGATTATTGCTTATATCCTCATATTTTCTCCATTGTGTAAATAAAACCATATCCTTATAAGACAGCTTGTCTAATGAAAGTGTTCCGCCTGAAGCATCTGACTCACTTCCCGAATTCCAGTATCTGAAAATATCCTTAAATCCAATATCTTTACTATACTTATTAGGAGCTTTCATATCATCATCATTTTTATGGTTTTCCACAAAATACCAGAATGACTTGGAATCCGATGTGGATATTGAACTGTCAAATAAATCATTCTTGACCTCGCATCCGGATTTAACAGTAACAATTCCATCAGCTAAAATAATTCCGTTAAAATTACAATCAACCTCAACATCTCCATCACATATAACAACGCCATTACAATAACCACCTGATTCCGGTATTGTTATAATATTTGATCCTGCATCCTGATTAAGACTGCTTCCTGCCCTAAGTATAATCTTAGAGCCAAGTCCAAGATGTGCAACAATAATATTTTTTGAATCCTTGGTCTTTAAAAATGCTTTCTTCTGCTCTGTTGGATTTTTACCCTCTTCTGAAGTAAACTTGTTAAATGCATCTTCATTAATAATATTTCCATATACATCTCCCGAAGTATATCTGCTAAGATTAATAAATGTATACTTAGAATCTATCTGGCTTAATTCTGTCTGGATTTCTCCATTGCCATAAGGAGTACTATCATCTCTTTTAAGAGGTGCAAGTATCTTATTGAACACACTATATCTGTTATCTCTGTCAACAAATACTTCCCTGTAATCATTTGCATTATCATCATTAAGTTCATTTGAATATGTACCAGGTGCATTATAATCAATACCTGTAATATCAGAATTTGTTGTACCAAATGCTGTTGATGCACTCTTTATATAGTCTCTGAGTTCTTTAGCCTCATCTAAATATGTCTGTTTGTCAGCTGTGCTAAGGTCATTATAATACGATACTGTCTTTAAATAATTTTCAAGTTCTGTGTCCGAACCATATATAATTTTAGTATACTGATTTCTTGCATACGAATTAGCAAAATTAAGGTAATAATATACTCTTGTTTTACCGTCAGTCTTATTTTCATATTCTTTTGAAATATATTTGTTAGATGAATCCAGTAAATTATATCCAAAGAAATTATCAATGCTTATTGTGGCAGAAAATGTAGTTGCTGAATCATCTTTAATTGTAGGGTTCTTAGAACCTTTATCCATCAGCTTGGTAGGAACAAGATATATTCCCTGGTTAGTATTTACAGAAATTGACTCACCAGTTGCAAGTGATCTGTCACTTGCAAATTTAATATAAGCACGTCCCGCAATATACAACTTTCCAAGGCTTCCAAATTTAACATGTGAATTAAGTCCGTTAACTATTATCGCACTACTGAAATCAGGACGTTCCTTTGCTGTATCTCCATCTTCATATCCGAATCCATAATAGTAACAGCCATCATTAATATTAACTGTTGAATTATTACCGTCTACTGTAAGGTCATCCTCAAGATTAATTTTCGATCCGCTATCAGCTGTAAATTCACTGTTGTCTCCAACATTAATATCCATTGCCCACAATTGTGATGATGAATCCAGTTCTAAATTACCGTTATCAAGATTAACAGAACCACCACATACAAGATATTTACCCTTAAAATTAAGCTTTGAACCAGTCTTAATAATAAGTCCTGTACCCGTTCCCTTTCCGGCATATGCACTGCCGGAAATTGAAGCTGTTCCATCAGTTACTGTAATACCTTTATTTCCAACTAAAGAATAATCACAGAAAAACAATGTACCAACCTTTTCATCTTCCTTGAAATTAATATATATATCCGGAAGACCAACTGAGCCATTAAATGTAATATAAGAATAACTTCCTGTTGCCTTATCCATATACTTTACAATACAATCTGAAAACTTTATTGTATATACAGGAAGATCAGTAGTATTAGCTGAAGTTCCGGCTGTGACATAATATCTCAAATCATTAATAGACATTACCTGAAGCACTTTATTATCAGCTACCAGAGAATTCTTATCTTCAATATATTTATTTAATTCTGTAACAAAATTATCACATACCTGTTTCTGTTTTTCAGCTGTTACATCATTAGTCCATCTGCCAAGTAATACACCGGCTTTCTCTGTTGGAATAACCTTTCCACTAGCAGTGCTGTAACCATCCTCAACTAACTTCTCCACTTTATCTTTGGTAGCTGTACCAAGTGGTGTCAGATCAAGAATTTTAGGCATTAATTTATTAGCGTAATTCTGTCTGAATTCTACATTTGCAGTTTTATTGTCAATTGCGGAAACTACTTCTGAACCATTTATCTTAGTTGTACTAAGAACCTTTGTAAGCTGTTCTTCATATGCCTGATTAAAACATTCAACCGAAACCTTTCCCAGTGCAGCCTGAATCTCATCTACAGCTTCCTCTGCTGTATAGAATGACTTAGAAGACTGGCTTCCGGCAAGCTTCATTCTATAGTTAACCATTGTTGTTGTCGTTATAAGTGTCGCAAGAATTAATACAAACGATGTCATAAGCAGAACAATAATGATTGTAGATCCAGAATTATTCTTTTTTCTTCTTGATAATACATGCTTCATAATATATCCCCATCCTGTATCTAATCTGTCTTGGTTGTTGTCAATGAAGTTATCTTGTCTTCATCTTTATACTCAGCAGTACCGCCTTTCCACTTCCACACATCTACTGTAATTCTATATAACACATTGTGAATCTTTGTAGGATCAGATAAACCTGTCCACTTATCGCTCCATTTATCAACATTAGAAAATACTTTAACCGGACTTGTTGTCGCCGGTGTCAGGACCATTCCGTTCTGCTTTATTACAATATTATCAACCTTGACATTAGTTTTAGTATATGCTTTTGAACCTGTAAGCACATATTTTTCCTGCTGAAGCATATACACATTCAGATCACTGTAATCAACATCCAGTCCTAACTTACTCTTTGTTCCCGAAGGTATATTATAGTTAATTTCGATAGTATCAGTAGTTATAGAACCATCTGTTTCATTAGCTACCGTTGAACCCTCTGGCAAAGGAAGCGTTGTAACACGCTCACCTTTAAATGGTGTATAGAACATATATAAGTTTCGGGCATTATTTTCAAGTTTACCAGATATCTTATAAACAATATCACTTCCACTAAGCTCTTTCGTAGCCCAGAAATAATAATCAGACATGGTAGTAGTCTTTACATATGCCGGATAAGCATTTCCATTATATGAATATGTAACCGTTATATCCATTGTCTGCTTCAGACGGACTTCATTCGGTGTTGAAGCATCTGACTCATCTGTTATATTAATATTCACTACTGTCTTCTTGGAAATGTCAGCTCTTGAAGCTAAAGTATTGAACGTCCTGAAATATGCCAGTGCCTCTTCATCACCTGTATCATCTCTGAACACATAATTGTTACCGCCTGTAACATCTGCATACATAGAAAGACCTGATGAATTAATATTATTGTTACTGTTATCTGTTGAACCTGATGCATCTGCCGGATTAGTATATGTAGATGCATCAAATGTTGCTTTAACATAATATTTTTCGCCATCTACACCGGTAAAATATGTTTTATCTTCTCCTTCTGCTCCTCTGTCATCACTCACAACATAAATATTATCCGTCTTAGTCTTTCCATAATAATATTTACCCTTGTGGTCAAGCAGATCCTGCAGTTCCATATCCTTAGCTTCTTCGACAATATTTCCAATAACTGTATTGGCATTTTCTATACGCCTTGCCTTTGAATTAATACGTGCCGAATTAGAAAATGTACTCAATACCGGTAGAGATATGATTGCCAGAATTGCAATTGCAATAAGAACTTCAACCAGTGAAAATCCAGAATTATTCAATTTTTCTTTCTTTTCTTGTAACGATTTCATATCCCTCTCCCTAATATATCATCTAATTACTTCCTGAAAAAATATTATCTGTTCCTGTCTTCACATCAAATTTAGGCTCTGTCGCCTTTCTGTCGCCACCCTGGATTGCATAAAGCGAAATTGATGCTGTTCCGGAAACAACTCCTGTAGAATCATTATATGTAGCTGTAAGAGAATCAATTGTGCTCTTACTTGCATATGTATTAATATACTTAACAAAATTCTTCCACTGGCTGTAATCACCCTCATATGAAATATTAATAGATGACTTATAGCCTACAAGATTAGATGTATATGAACTTGTTCCATTAACATTGCTTGATGCTATCTGTCCAAACTTATATAAAACAGTAGCAGGTGAAAGTGAAAGACTCTTTACCCACACACCTGTAACATCTTCAGTTTTATTAAAGAATTCAATTGCGTTAGGCTGTGATGTAGTAGAATCATACTTATCAATTAAAACAGTACAAGCCTTGCTTAACTTATCCGTATCATTAATATATTTCTGCTTATTGTTATTCTTCTCTTTTAAATCTCTCTTAGTTGTTTCAAGAGATGTCTTCTTTGTTGACAGCTCATCAACCTGTGCTGACAGATTAGAATATCCAAAGAAATAAGCTAACGCCATTATTAAAACAGCCATTACAACAATCAATAATTTTTTATCTCTTTCTGAAACTTTTAACATTCCCTTTAACTTATCCATGTTTCCCCCTCCTATTTGTTAGTAGTCTTATTAGATGTACTGCCTGAACCAGATGATGTGGTTGCTGATGTAGTATCAGAAGTGTTAATTCCATAATATGAGAACGACAATGAGAATGTAACTTCTGATGAACCGACATTATCTTTTGACTCTGATATAGAAGGAACATCTACTCCTGTTATAAGAGAATTGCTCTCAAGCTGTTGAATAAGTTTTGCTACAGAAGCCTTGCTTGTAGCCTTTCCTGATATTGATATTGCTCCTGATGTCGCATTGAAGCTCTGTATTGCTACATCACTTGGAATATTCTTTTCAAGGAAACTTACTAATTCCTGTAATGTATCATCACTATCTGCTGTAAGTGCTGCAAATGCTGATACATCATTATATTTATCCTTTACAGCATAATAAGAATTTACCAGATCATTAATTGAGCTCAGCTTCTTAACATCCTTATTAAGTCCCATAATCTGGGTATTAAGTGCAACTACCTGAACAAGCGGAATTACAATAAGTAATGCTGAAACAGCAACTGCACCAAAGAATCCAACAATAATCATCTTAGTGTTTTCCTTCTTAGAACCAGCTTCCTGCATCTTTCTAGGAACGAAATCAACAGGATCAACTACTGCACCCAAGTTAGTAACATAACTTGTAAGAGTTGCCTCTTCTACATAAGCCTTCTTATCAAGAACAATACCTTTGAGTGCCTCAACCTTAGTGATTGGCATATTCAACTCATTAGAAAGAAGTGTTGCAAATCCTTTAATTGTTGTTGAATGTCCGATAAGATAAGCCTTCTGGATTGAAACTCTGTTTCTTGATACATAATAATCAATTACTCGGTTGATATTACTTGCCATATATCTTAATGACTCAGTAACCTCATCGCCATCAAATCTTGAATGAAGAAGTGTCTCATTCTGAAGCTTTGTTGTAGCTGCATCATACTTAAGACCATACTTATCCATAACTGCATTTACAAGCATTGACTTTCCATAAGGAACCATACGCTGTAACTGTAATACATTTTCCTTGAATATATTGATTACAGTACCATCATTCTCTACCTGAATAACAAGACTGACTTCCTCGCCAATCTGCTGCTTCATAATCTGATATGTACTGTTACCTGCATAATCAACAAATGCAACCTTAAGTCCTAAAGCCTTAGCAAGATCATAATATGATTCAACAACCTCTGAAGGAACAGCTGCAACCATAATCTTTAACTTCTTCTGTCCCTGATCTTCTACTTCCTGAAGAACTGTATGCTGGATAATATATTCATCCATATTAACAGGGAAATACTCAGTTGCATTAGCCTGAACAATCTTTTCTATCTTGTTAGCCTTAACATTAGGAATAAGAACTTCCTTAGTAGCAAGTCTTGGAGAACTGATAGAAAATACTACACTGTTAGAATTGAATCTGTGTTCAACAAGTACTGCTTTAATCGCATTTGAAAGAGTATCAATGTCTATAAGAATACCATCCTCATAGCAGCCCTCTGGTGCAGGAATAGTAACAGTCTTATGAACAGTACTGTTCTTTCCTGATTTAGTGATTTCACATATCTTAATATACTCGTTATTAATAACGATACTTACTAATTTGCCTTTGGCTTTAGCTGCAGCCATAAATCCTCCTATCCAGCTCCCCACATAATAAGCTAATCAATCTAGTTTAATATATATAAATTTCTGTATCAATCATTGGTATCTTAACAATTAAAATCCCATTAATGACAGATAACAGTTAATTATATTCGTACCAAAAAGCATGGCTATCGTAAGCCCTGCACACAAATATGGTCCAAATGCAAGCACATGCTCTGCATTAGTAACCTTCATACGGATGGAATGAATGACTGCACCTAAGATGCAGCCAATCAGAAATGCCAGGATTATGCACTTCCATCCTAAGAATAATCCTGAAAACGCCATCAGCTTAATGTCTCCACCGCCAAATGCGTCAATACCTTTAATTGCCCGTCCAATAAATAAGCAGACGAGCATAAATCCACTTATAACACAAAACCCTATTAGGTAATCTAATAGGTTCTTGTGATCTAATATTATTCTTATAACTCCCAGCACACCAATTGCCACATTTAGTGAAAATGGTATTTCGAAAGTTCTCCAGTCTATGACTGAAATAACAAGAAATATCGAAAACGCAAAACACATAAGTATACTTACCGGATTAAATCCATGTACCAAGAAGACTATCACATACATTATTCCATTGGTCGCTTCAATGATTGGATACTGTGGTGATATCTTTGCTTTACAATGTCTGCATTTCCCGCCTAATATTATGTAGCTCACCAGTGGTATGAGGTCATACCACTGGATTTTCTCGCCACATGTCATACAATGCGAATGTTCTGTAGCTATATTCTCTTTTAAAGGTAATCTGTAAATCAGTACATTCAAAAAACTTCCGAATACGGTACCGTATAGAAAGATAATGAAGTACAGTAATATTTCGTATTGCATAATTATTAGGTCCTTAGGTTTTTGTTAAATATGTAATGTTGATTAGATTACTCTGCAACCATATCAATCTTTGACTTTGTATCAGACTTTGCTACGCCATCCACATAAACTGAAACTTTACCATCACCTGTAATAGAAATTGTAATAGTATTATTTCCCTTGCTTGAATCCTTACAAACTTTTGATTTTAATGAAGCGTCTAATACACCATCAGCTCTCAATTCATCCTCTAACTTAGTTTTAAAAGTATCTGTTCCTGTTGTTTTTGCAAGAGCTCCGCCTGTTAATGTTCCAGTAAATCCAGTTCCTAACTCTGCGTTCACATCTTCAACTGAAAGTGCTGTTGATACAGATCCCCTAACAGAATCAAGTGTCTGAAGATCTGTTGATTCTCTAGATTTTTCTACATTTCTAATAAGCGTTGGTGCAAGTACTCCTACAAGTACTGCCATAATTGCAATAACAACAATAAGTTCAACCAATGAAAATCCCTTATTGCCTAATTTCTTCTGAGTTTTTTTCATAACTATATCCTCTTTTCAATATTATTCTGCTGACATATCAATTTTAGACTTAGTATCATTCTTTGTAACACCAGGTACATATACTGCAACCTTATTATCGCTTGTTATAGAAATCTGAATTGTATTATTACCTTTTGATGCTTCCTTGCATACCTTTGACTTCAAAGTTGCATTTAATACTCCATCAGATGAAAGTTCATCTTTTAACTCTTTCACAAATCCTGTTGCTGATGTATCATCCTGTATGCTCTTTAATGTTCCTGAATATGTTCCACCTGCATTCACAAGTTCTGCATTTACGCTTTCTACTGATAATGCTGTTGTTACACAACTACGAATAGAATCAAGTGTCTGAAGATCTGTTGATTCTCTAGATTTTTCAACATTTCTAATAAGTGTTGGAGCAAGTACACCTACAAGTACTGCCATAATTGCGATAACAACAATAAGTTCTACTAAAGAGAAGCCTTTGTTACCTAACTTTTTCTGTGTTTTTTTCATGTTTCATATCTCCCTTTTTGAAAATATTTATATAAATCTGCCATCATAAGCGACATGCATGGCAAATCATATACTTAATTAAGCGCTTCCTAATGTATTGTATAACTGAATCATTGGCTGATAGATTGCCATGATAAGCAGTACAACTACGAATGCCATAAGTACAATTATTACCGGCTCCATAAGTGATGTAAGTGTCTGTGTCTGAACTTCTACTTCTTCCTCATAATATGTAGCTGAATTAGTAAGCATTTCTTCAACATTACCAGTTTCTTCGCCGATACCTACCATATGTACAACCATTGCCGGGAATAATCCCGTTGCTTTTAACTGGTTTGAAAGAGGCAGTCCGAGTGAAACTCCATTCTTAACTTTTTCTAAACCATCATAAAACAAAACATTCTTCATAGTTGAAGCCGATATTTCAAGTGCATCAATCATTGGCATACCTGCTTGAAGAAGTGTGCTCATTGTTCTTGCAAATGAAGCACATGCCGACTTAGTCTGTAACACTCCAAATACCGGTATCTTGAGCTTAAGCTTATCAAGGTTGTGTTTTCCATTGTCTGTACGCTTGTACATCTGTATACCAACAACTATTCCAACCACAACAATTATGTATATATACCAGTAATTCTTCAAGCTGTTACTCATTGCAAGAATTGCTTTTGTCGTAACTGGAAGTTCACTGTCAAGATCTTCAAACATTGTCATAAAGCTTGGAATAACGAATGTAAGCATTACAATTACTACACCAATCATTACACATATAAGCACTATAGGATACATCATTGCTTTCTTAACTATTCCGTTAAGCTTAGCATCCTTTTCAAACTGTATAGCCATTCGTGTAAGAGAATTTTCCAAACTACCTGATGCCTCACCAGCTCTTACCATATCAATAAGAATACTTGGGAATGCATCATTCTGTCTCATAGAATCAGATAAGTTCTCACCTTTTTCTACATTAGACTGTGTATTAACAATTGCTTCTTTTAATTTTTTATTCTCCGTCTGTTCTGCAAGCATCTCCAACGCATTGATAACACTTACACCAGCCTTCAATATACTTGCAAACTGTCTACAGAATACACTCATGTCTCTTGCAGGTATCTTTTTCCCTTTAAATATAGGAATATTAACATCTTTATCAAGTGCTCCCTGCTTACCGATTGATACTGGAACCAATCCTTGTTCCTTAATCTTTCTGGCAGCTTCTTCCCGGCTTTCAGCCTCAACTGAGCCTTTAACATCTTTTCCCGCGGCACTAACCGCTTTGTATGAAAAACTCTCCATACCTCTCTCCTCATCATTACTTGGATTTATATCCCGAATTGTGCTATTAGTATAACACATTCACAATTTGTTCACAATATTTTTACCAAAATAAACAAAAAATAATATATCCATTTATAGTACTTTATATCTATATCATGCATTCTTATTAAACACTACATACCAAAAGGGGGATTTTTTTGTACAAAGCATATGAATACCAATATTAGTCGTGGCAAACGAATTCACTCACCCTTTCTTTCATTATTTTTCTTGTAGCATCCCCCTCTTTTATGAAATACCACTGTCCCTTCTGTGATATATTTTCACATTCAACATTAAGGTATGATTTTCTTGTGTCTGTGAAGATATCAACATATTTATTTACTTTCTTATTAACAGGCTCATAAAAGCCATATGCTAAAATTCCTATAAACCATAAAATAATACATACATTATATGTAGTTACATTTCCATAATATTTTGACCAAAACATACCAGTCACCATAACAGTAGGCATATGATACATTAAGCTTATCATCCATCTTAAATATTTTATTTCTTTATAGATATAGCTTTCTAAATTTGCAAACGCTTCCATTAATATTTCATATATAATAACACTCACTATATTTAATATCATAAAAACAATGCATATATATTTTTTCTTCAATACAATTGATATAAATATCCCAGCAAATCCAAAGCAAAAATAAGACATCATTGAAATTAACATATCAATAACTATCTTAAAAACCATATATTTTCTAAGAAGGGTATTTTCATATATCACCCACGCTTTATCCAAATATATTTTTCTTAATAATACCCAAATCAACTGACATACAACCGTCGATATAACTGTTACCAATACATTTTTCAATATTCCCATAAATACTTCTGCCATAATCTCTTCTTTCTTTATATTTAATTATATTTATCGTCATTTATTTTCAATTTTTAACATATAAAAAAGCAATGCCAGCAAATTGTTCTGCCAGCATTGCCTTTCAATATTATTTTTCAGACATTATATCCTGCCTTAACCATATCATCCTTAAGCTTTTCTACACTTATCTCAAGTTTTTCTGCTCCTTTTTCCATACTTATGCTCTTTTCTTCCACAAGTGAATATATCATACGGTTGCCTTTTTCTATTCCTTTTTTCATTCCCCTGTCCTCAAGCCTCTGTGCAACATCACACATATTGCTCACTCCTTCCTTATCTGCCAATAACTTTTCATACCTGTTATCCCCGGTCATAACCGATAAGAATTTAAGTATCTCATCCACATGCTTAATAGTCGTCTTGTCATCCGGTATGTAATCTTCATTCTTTCTCTTGTTAACAAAGAAATTAGCGACTATCTTAAAATCACTTTTAAATTTCGATATCTGCTCATCCGTCAGCCATGCTATCTCAAACACATTAGCTTTAACATCATTGACATACTTATCCAGACCATCCGGCACATTTATCAGTGATTTAATATTAGCTGGCGCTGTCCACTTTCTGTCTGTTCCATAATACAATACCATCGTTATTACAGGCACTATTGTTTTCTTATCATGCTGTCCCCTGTATGAAGCGCCCTCATAACCAAATATTCTTACCGGCATCCTGCTCTCAACCTTCGTCTGATTCTCTATGCCATAAAGAATTATGTCTGTGTCACCTTTTCTCCAGTATTTCGCAACATCTCTTTCCTGCTCATGCAATTTACCGGAGTCATCCTTATACTGTGAATGAACTGTTGTATTAACCAACGAACTCTCTTCAACAGTATCTTCCCCATCAAACAATAATACATTAACTATGTCAGCAAATATATCATTGTTATCCTCTAAAACCTTTTCTGATAAATCCTTTTGTTGCATTTGTCTGTATCAGTCAGATATAACCTTTTAATCATCTTAACTATATAATTAATATACACTTTTGTCAATACCGTAATTACGATATTTAAATCAAAAAAATTGTTACAACCGATGTCATTAACATAACACCGGTTATAACAACAATCTTTCTTATATCACTTCTCGTCAGTTTCCTTTAAATTTTCCATGAACTCCTCAAGTTCTTCCCTTGCATTATCGCTAAGCTCCTGATATGTTTCAATCAGAATATATTCTTTTGAATCTTTGTCAACAGCCACATAATCTACTTGCTTCCGCGAATTGCTCTTGCCTTCTGCCCCAGTCAGAAGCTGATATGGAGATATGCCTAGCACCTCACATATTATCATTATCTTGTCTGCTGATGGATTATTCCCTTTTCTTTTCCAGTCACTGACTGTGCTTTGAGAAATCCCTGTCCTGCTGACAAACTCCGCCTGAGACATTCCCTTTTCTTCAAGATATTTATATATTCTCTCACCTATCTGCATTTTCAACCCTTTAATCTTTCTGAATCATAATTATGCACATTCTTAGCAGCCAGACCAAGAAACATAAACATATACGGCGTCGTGTAAAACATTGTATTACCTGTAAATGCACACACTGCATATGCTATTACACACCCCGCTGCTGCTATTGTTGTAGGTGTCAGTTTTCTTATTCTCTTAAGCTGGCACACAAGCATTGTAATGAGCGAAGCCAGATACAACAGCAATCCCGGAATCCCAAGAAATACCATATGCTGTATATATTCATTAGCTGGTCTGTCTGTCCACGGAAGCATTGCGCCGGAATACTTATCATTAAGCTGTTCTGGTCCGTATCCTACAACCGGACTTTCTGGAATCATTTTAAAGCATGCCTTCCATAATACCATTCTTCCTGTTCCTGCCGATTCCATATCATCAGCCTCCGTAATAATGGAACGTGTATCATGTGCAAGTTTCCTTAAATCTCTGCCAACATTTTCTCCTGCGCTTGATGGAATCATATCCGCCATACTCATGATGCTAAGTACAATAAGTACAGCCAGTGGTATAATAATACATTTATTCCTGTGTGTACTGATTGCATATATAATACACACACATACAACGCCTGCAACCGTTCCCAGATATCCGCCAAATGTATTATTAACAAGCAGACAGAATAACTGGAATGTCATTCCGGCAACATACAATATTTTCAGCTTAATATTTTCTTCCATGAGATATAATCCGGTCATTACAAGTACTGACATATTAAGGTAGTATCCCATATGGTTAAACTGATTAAACACTGTCGCTCTCTGTGACCTGAACACACCATCAATCACTCCGTAATCCTGTAACAAAAGGCATATTCCCATAATCACAGATACTATTGCATATGAGCCAAATATTTTCTTTCTGCGCCTTTCATCCTTTATAATATGTGCACACATATACACTGCTGCATAATAAAAATATGTAAGCAGCCCATCATACCTGTATTCCGTTCCAAAAAAAGATGTATGTATATCCTTTGAACACAATGTACAGATTCCACTCCATATAAGAAGCACTATAAAAAAGATATTCCAGGGTTCTTTCTTGAAGAAATCCACAATCCTCTGTCTGGCATGGCCTTTATCCCACAATATCAATCCCAGGCCATACACAAGAACAAACTGCATTGTCAGCAATCCCATAAACATAACCGTGGTCTGGTATTTTGATAACATATGAAAACGGTACACATACCCTTCAACATTTTTCCCATTCCACATTACATGTGTTATTATAGATGGAAGTGGCAGCGCACTCCATAGTACAAGAAGCACTGCTGCCACCTTTTCAAAAGGCTCTCTTCCGAGAACCTCATATATTTCTTTAATGCTTTTACATTCTTTTAATCTTGCAAACATTTCTCTCCCCTACTCACATATCACATCCGCATATTAGAAGAACTGATTAACTCTCTTGGTAACATAATTAACATCCTGAGCATAACTTACCGCATTCTCAGCATCAATCACACCCTTATTATACAAATCAAGAAGTGCATCATCCATAGATATCATTCCGTCTTTTCTTCCTGTCTGTAAAACACTTGTAATCTGATAAGTCTTAGCCTCTCGGATAAGATTCTTTATAGGAATAGTTCCATGCATTACCTCAAATGCAGCTACTCTTCCTCTCCTGTCAGCTGTCGGTATAAGCTGCTGCGAAATAACAGCTTCAAGAACAACCGCAAGCTGGATTCTTATCTGCTGCTGCTGGTGCGGCGGAAATACGTCAATAATTCTGTCGATGGTTGCCGCTGCTCCGATTGTATGAAGTGTTGACAATACAAGATGTCCTGTCTCAGCAGCTGTTATGGCTGTCGATATAGTCTCAAGGTCTCTCATCTCACCAACAAGAATAACATCCGGATCTTCTCGGAGCGCTGCCCTTAATGCATCTGCATAAGAGCGTGTATCAAGTCCGATTTCTCTCTGGTTAATCATGGCTTTGCGGTGGCTGTGAAGATACTCTATAGGATCTTCCAGTGTTATTACATGTGCATTTCGGTCATCATTAATCCTGTCAATCAGTGAAGCTAATGTTGTAGACTTACCTGATCCGGTAGGTCCTGTTACCAACACAAGTCCTCTCTTCTTGGAATGTAGGTCAATAACAGACTTAGGTACACCAAGACTTTCCGGTGAAGGAATTTCTGTTCCTACAATTCTCATTGCACATGCAACCGAACCTCTCTGTCTGAACACATTAACTCTGTATCTGCCTATATTCGGGATTGAGAAGGAGAAATCCAGTTCTCCTCTGTCCTTAAAAAGATTCTCCTGTCTCTCATCCATAATATCAAGAATAAGTTTTTCACAATCTGCCGGAGTAAGCTTAGGATATTCAAGATCAACAAGTTCTCCATTAATTCTTACTCTCGGAGGAAGTCCTACTGTAACATGGACATCACTCGCCTTTTTTTCTTTTGCTATTGTAAGCAGCTGCTCTACCGTAAACATAATATAACCCCCATCATGCAGCCATTAATCAATCTGCTCTAATTCTATTTCAACAATTTCATTGTCATCTGCCATGCTGGCTGATGAACTAACTGCTGGTGATACTGATGTTGCTGCTGACGCTGCCGGTTTCTTAGCTGCTCCGGCATTCTTAGCATTAGGCTGTGAATCATCTTCCTCTGCCTCATAAGTAGCCTTAACCATCTCAGCAATTGTTGTAACACCTTCCTTAACAGCATTGGTTGCCGCCATCTTAAGGGTATTCATTCCCTCACTGATTGCCTGATTCTTAATATCCTCTGCATCAGCATGTTTAGAAATAAGTCTCTTAATAGAAGGTGTTATCTTCATTATCTCATAGATACCAAGTCGTCCATAGTAACCCGTTCCATTACAAAGCTTACAGCCACATGGTTCATATACTGTAAATGGTTCATCCGGATTAAGGCCTAACATTTCTTTCTCTGCTGCACTTGCCTCTTTAGGCATCTTGCAGTCACACAGCTTTCTTACAAGTCGCTGGGCAATAATACCAACAAGCGAATCAGCTATAAGGTAAGATTCTATTCCCATATCTTCAAGACGGGCAACAGAACTTGCTGTACTGTTAGTATGTAATGTACTAACAACCAGATGTCCGGTAATAGAAGCTCTTACTGCAATCTCAGCTGTTTCACCATCTCGGATCTCACCAATCATAATAATATCTGGATCCTGTCTAAGGATTGATCTTAAGGCAGTCGCAAATGTAAGGTTAGCCTTATTATTAACCTGTACCTGATTGATACCATCAATATTAGCCTCGACAGGATCTTCAACTGTGATAATATTAACATCTTCTGTATTAAGTTCACTTAAAGCAGTATAAAGTGTTGTAGACTTACCTGATCCGGTAGGTCCTGTTACAAGGATAATTCCATGTGGGTTCTTTAAGATATCATCAAATACCTTAAGATCAGCCGGTGTAAGTCCAAGTTTGGATTTATCAATGTTGAATCCCTCCTTGGACGCAATTCTCATAACGCATTTCTCGCCATATACAGTAGGAAGATTAGATACACGGATATCATACTCTCTTCCGTCTACATTAAGAGTAATACGGCCATCCTGTGGTTTTCTCTTTTCAGAAATATCCATTCCAGACATAATCTTAATACGTGTTGTAATAGCACCAAGAAGTGTATTATCATATTCAATAATTTCACGGAGATTACCATCAATTCTGTATCTTACACGGATACTCTTCTCCATTGGTTCAATATGTATATCGGAAGCTCTCTGTCTTACAGCCTGCTCTATAACGCTGTTAATAAGCTGAACGATAGGCGCATTCTCGATTTCTTCTCTTCTCGCCTTATCTTCCTTAGTCTCTTCCTTGAATACATCGCCCTGTTCCTTCTTATACAGGTCGACAATACTCTGTGCCTGCTTCTGTCCAAATGCTTTATCAAAAAAAGCGTTGATATCAGATGCATTGGCAAGAACAGGAACAACCTGCTTACCTGTAACGATATTAATATCATCCATAGCAAGAATATTAGTAGGATCAGCCATGGCAACTCTTATTGCGCCAGGATTATCCGGTGCATCACCGAGAGGAACAAGTGTGTACTTTCTCATAATGCTTTCATCAAGCACAGAAAGCACATCCTCACTGACATCTGTCTCTCTCATGTCAACAAAATCTATTCCAAGACTGTCGCAAAGTGCCTCATTAATATCCTTCTGTGTTGCATATCCAAGTGCAATAACCATTTCACCAAGCATCTTGCCCTGCTCTCTCTGTCTTGAAAGTGCAGTCTGTAACTGATTCTCATCAATAATACCCTTTTTTACAAGTACATCTCCCAAACGAACTTTCTTTCTATAATTCACCCTTCAACCTCTTTCCGCAGGTCAGCTCCTCCCCCTGCTTTGACCAATTTTATTAAATTATATCACATTAACAGATATTTACAAAATAGTATTTTTATTTTATCTCATTAATCGAATAACTGCTGCTCCTGCTGCCAACACATTCCTCGTATAGCGCCTCATAATCATCACTGCATATATATCTCTTATTCTCGTTATCGTGGTTCATGTCAAATGTCCCATCAACATTAAGATATGTATTGCTGTATGAAAATGCAAAATATACTGTCCTGCTGTCTTCTGAATCCGATATAACTGCTGATGCAAACACATAAATGTAATTATTGGCATCAGTCTGCTGTCCATTACCTGAAAGAAAATAAACACCGGTTACTTTGCTGTCCGTACATGTCTCATTATTTACATGATAAAGAAATGACACATCCTTTGTAGCTTTGTAAAGCATATGGAAAGTATTTACAGATGTCTCTGAAGCAATAGTCTCCAGAACCTCCTTTTTTACCTGTTCAATCACTTTACTGTCAATCTGTGATACATTTGTTGCAAAGCTTGGAAGCTTATCCGCATCATATGACTGCTCCAGCTTTTCTGCAAGGTATCCGTGTCTTGCAATATCTTCATATGTCACATCGCATGTAACATTTACAGAATCCCCGAATTTGATTCCTGTTGTCTTATCAGCCGTAAATGTCAATCCTGAAAGATATTCATCCTCCCAGTTATTTGATATATTGACTGTCGCCTCCGGGCTGATTCCCGCAAACATAACATCAACATTATCAAACAGTGAAATTGCAGTACCCTTCTGGATTCCGGATGCTTTTATCTTTCTGCTTCCGCTTCCCATGCTGATTCCAACTGCATCCTCATATTTCTTGTCAAAACCAATGGTAACCTTGTACTTATCCCCATTGGAAACATCCTCTGCCTCTGTTGTTATGTCTATTGAAGCAATAAGCATTTTGACATTGTATGACTTATCAGAATCTGTACTTTTTCCCATAAGTCCCTTATACAGCTTGTCCTTATTAAGTGTAAAATCAGGACTCGCATAGCCATTAGCACCCTCATAGCTTATCGTTACATAATCCCATACATCAAATTTCTGTGATCGTATAAAAAGTGCCACAACAATTACAGCAATCACACCGGCAGCTGCAATAATCAGCCCTACGCGGCGTTTCTTAATCGTGCGTCCCATAAACCGGAACTCCTTCTTAATCTCCTTTTCAATTGCTTCACCCTTATGTGAAAATTCTTTTAACTCCATATTATACTCCTATTGGTCTTGTCGCCTCTCTTAACATAGATTTTTCTTCTCCATCAAAATACGGTTCAAGCGTCTGGTATACTCTTTCCTGATACTTATTGAGTCTCTCAATATCCACAGAATCAAGGTAATTAACATCAACAAGTTCTAAGTCTATCGGAACAACAGTAAGCATGTCGAACTTTAAAAATGTGCCATATTCATTATCAAAGTCTTTCTGGCATACAATCTCATTTTCAATTCTTATGCCAAACTCTCCTTCAATATATACACCCGGCTCATCAGATGTAACCATGCCTTCTTCAATAACTGCAAGATCATTCTTTCCCGGATTATGCTTCCATCTGAAGCCGTTAGGACTCTCATGCACATTAAGAAGATATCCTATACCGTGGCCTGTTCCGCAGCGGTAATCCATTCCAACATTCCACAATGGCGCTCTCGCAAGAATATCAAGACTGAATCCGTTGCAACCCTTTAAAAACTTTGCATTTGCAAGGCTTAACATTCCTTTAAGCGTAAGTGTGTAATACATCTTCATCTTATCGGTCACAGGGCCTAGTGCAATCGTTCTTGTTATGTCTGTTGTTCCTCTCAGATACTGTCCACCTGAATCCACAAGCAGCATGCCCTCCGGCTTTAACACAGCCGCATTAGTTTCATCTGCATGGTAATGCATCATCGCTGCATTTGCATTATACGCGCTGATTGTGTCAAAACTAAGTTCTATGTAATCTTTTATATTGCTTCTTAAATTATCAAGATATGCTGCTGCACTTGCTTCTGTTATGCTGCCTGATGCCACATTTTTCTTAAGCCAGAATATGAACTTAGTCACAGCAACACCGTCATCAACATGCGCACTGTACAGGTTATTAATCTCTGTCTCATTCTTTACCGCCTTAAAAAGCATTGCCGGATTGTCAGCCAGCACCACACCTGCATTATCTGCTGATATAACCTCTTTGTAAATACGCATATTGACGCGTTTTTTATCAATAAGTACTGTACCATCCATGTCTGCAATATCATCATACAGTTTTTCATATGGCAGGACTTCCACTCCTGCCTCGCTGAATTTAGCAAGTGTCTTATCGTCAAACCTGTCCTTATCCGTATAAATGTATGCTTTATCCTTAGTTATCACTGAATATGCCATAATAACCGGGTTGCACTCCACATCGCGTCCCCTTATGTTGAAAGTCCAGCATATGTCGTCAAGAGTTGCCATAATATGAATATCAGCATTTTTATTGTGCATATATTTTCTTATTCTTGAAAGCTTGCTTATTATGCTTTCTCCTGAGTACTCTTTATCAAGACAGAACGCCTTTGTGTGTGGGAATTCTGCCCTGTTCTCATAGATTCTCTCAATCGCATCAAAATCATACAGGCAGCCTGCTCCTGCCTTCTTACATATATCAGTGAATTCAATTCCTTCTTCTGCCGGCATCGTTCTTCCATCAAATCCCATACACATGCCGTCTTTAATGATGCTTTCACAGTACTGTGCCACATTCATAACACCCGGAGCACCGACCTTCATAAGTGAAAAGCCTGTCCCCTCAATCTGCTTTTCAGCCTGCACGAAATACCTTCCGTCAGTGAAAAGCCTTGCATCATCCTGTGTTATTACTGCAGTTCCGGCTGAACCCGTAAATCCTGTTATGAATTCTCTTTCTTTAAAGTAATCTCCGGCATACTCTGATATATGATAATCCCCTGTTACGACTACGTATATATCTACACCTTCTGCTTTCATAATATCTCTTACCTTAGATAATCTGCCTGCTATTACCTTCGCATCTGTAATCTCCATGACCTGTCCTCCTGACTATATTGTAATATAAAAATTCTGCTGTTACATTAATTTACGTTCAATAAGCACCTGCCTTAACTTACCAAGTGCTTTCTTCTCAATTCTGCTCACATAGCTCCTGCTTATGCCAAGCCTGTCAGCAAGCTCGTTTTGTGTACATTCCTTCGCGCCAAAAAGCCCGTACCTGTATTTTAATATCTCTATCTCTCTTGGCGCAAGCACCTTTTCTATATTACCATATATACACTTAATCTGCTCATAAAACATATAATCTTCCACAGCATCCGGCTGTTTCTTCTCCGAATCCTCACCGATAATGTCTTTTAGACTTATTTGATTTCCCTCTTTATCCTTGCCTATCGGCTCATTTAAGGACACTTCCCGCTCCTTCTTTTTATCCTGCCGAAAAAGCATAAGAATCTCATTATCAATACATTTGGCAGCATAAGTTGAGAATCTCACATTTCTTTCTATGTCAAATGAATCAACAGCCTTTATAAGACCTATTGTTCCCACCGAAATAAGGTCCTCATTAATATAATCACGTTCCGTAGAGGTATATTTTTTTACTATATGTGCAACAAGGCGCATGTTCTTTTCTATAAGAACATTTCTTGCCGCACTGTCGCCTTCACGCAGGTTTATCAGCAATTCTTTCTCTTCCTGTGCCGATAATGGTTTTTCAAATGTTTTCAAAAAGGCACCCCTACACATTTTTATATATCATATGTGTAAAGGTGCCTTTAATTGCCTATCCAACTGTCTCTTTAATTTAACTGTTAACTTCTGTTTCTTCTTCCTGTCGTCTTAAGATATCATACTTATCAAGCCTGATTCCCAAATCAATATACAGATTCTGCTTAGGATGTGGACAGCTTTCCATATCTTTGCCGTTCTCGTCAACAATACGCTTAACTGTCACTTCAATATTCTGTCCATCCGGCTTCATAACCTCAATTGTCTCACCAACTGAGAACTTGTTACGCTGCTCAATATGGTAAAGTCCCTGCTCGTTAGTATCTCCGACTATTCCGAGATAAGTGTATTCCCTGATATATGTGTTGCTGTCATATATTTGTGTGTTCTCGTCAGGTTTTCCAAAGAAGAAGCCTGTTGTGTACTGTCTGTAGGTACATTTGCTTATCTCACTCTTATAAAATGGAATTCTTGCCTTATACTTCTCAGGATCTTCTATAAAATCATCAATGGCAAGTCTGTATGTTCTTGCAACAGTAGCAACGTACAGTGCTGTCTTCATACGTCCTTCAATCTTAAATGAATCAATACCGGAACTTACCATCTCAGGAATATGCTCAATCATGCACAGATCCTTAGAGTTGAATATATATGTTCCTCTCTCATTCTCATATACAGGCATATACTGTCCCGGTCTATTCTCCTCAACAACAGCATATTTCCAGCGGCATGGATGAGTACATGCACCCCTGTTGGCATCTCTTCCTGCAAGGAAGCTTGATAACAGGCATCTTCCCGAATAAGAGATACACATTGCGCCATGCATAAATGTTTCAATCTCCATCTCGTCAGGAATATGCGCCCTTATCTCCTTAATCTCCTCAAGAGATAATTCTCTCGCTGAAACAACTCTCTTAGCACCCTGATTCCACCAGAAATTATATGTCATATAGTTAGTATTATTAGCCTGTGTGCTTATATGGATATCTGTGTCCGGAAGCACTTCCTTTGCTATTGTAAACATTCCCGGATCAGATATAATAAGTGCGTCCGGTCCAACTTCCTTAAGTTCCTCAAAGTAAGCCCTTGCACCCTCAAGATCATAGTTATGTGCCAGAATATTAGCTGTAACATAAACCTTAACATTTCTGTCATGTGCGAACCTAACGCCCTCTTTCATATCTTCTATTGAAAAATTCTTAGCTTTTGCTCTTAAGCCAAATGCCTCACCGCCGATATATACGGCATCAGCACCGAATATTACTGCTATCTTTAAAACTTCAAGACTGCTTGCAGGTATGAGAAGTTCTATCTCCCTGCCATTATACATATGTCCTGCCATATTATTCCTCATTTCTCCTTTTACTGCTTTACACTGAGTGTAATTCCATCACCAATAGGTACTATAGAAGTCACAAAATCTTCTGAATGTGTGAGTTCATACACATATTCCCTTATTCTTGTATGGATTGTTCTGTTCCTTCTTGTAACTGCATAACGGGATTCTACAATCTCTCCCTCCTGCAGAATATTATCCGATATAAGAAGCCCGCCTTTTCTAAGCACCCTCTTAACATCAGGAAGATAATTAATATACTGTCCCTTTGCAGCATCCATGAATATAAAATCATATGGACCTTCAAGAGTCTTTAACACCTCAAGCGCATCACCCTCTATCAGTGTTATAACATCCTCCTTGCCTGCCCTTTTGAAGTTATTCTTTGCCACAGGTATTCTCTTATCATAATTCTCTATTGTAGTAATCTTACAGTTTTCCGGCATATTCTCACTCATAAGAATAGATGAGTAACCTACTGCCGTTCCAACTTCCAGAATTCTTTCAGGCTGTACAAGCTGTAACAGCACCTTCAGCAAATTACCCATCTCTTTTCTAATGATTGGGACTTCATCCGCAATCGCTTCTTTTTCAATTGTATTACATATATCAGAATTACCACAATCCAGAGAATTAATATAGGCAACTACTCTTTCATTGACTATCATATAATCCCCTTATCAATCAGCTATTCTTCTTCACTGTCCGCCTGCGACAGCACTTCCATAATTTCTGTAGGCGTCATTCCTGTATTAAGCTCATATGTTCCGCCTACGAATTTATCCTTATAATCCGAGAACTGAATCTGAAAATATGCTATGGTCTTATCAGACACAAGCCCTTTATCATAAAGCATACCAGCAAGTTTCTTGGCCTGTACATCTGATGTTATGGTAACCTCAACTGTACGGGCATTATCCTGTGAATCAACTGACTGCTCATTAAATATTTTCTCACCAAATGTATATGCCTTGCTTCCAAAAACAAAAACAATATATATACCCAAAACAATTATCAGCACATTCAGTGATACCGATATCAGCATTCTGATTGATTTATTGCTCATAAAACCTGATTCTCCTCTTCCTTAATAAGCTACACTATATATGATTCACCCCAAAAAATCAAGGTCTATGTCTATTGCCTCCGCTATATCCTTATATATGTCCCTTACAAATCTGCAAAATGTAATTTCCGTCATAAGATACCGGTTTACAATATCCTGATTACGCATATCAGCATATTCATTATTAAGATTTTCCATCGCTGCAAACATATCCGGTACATCCTGCGAATTCTGCAATTCAAAATTCCTCATGCGGAATTCATCCACCTGTCTTTTAAGGTCAGGTGTTCTGTCCATTTCAGCCTGAAGTCTTCTGTACTCCTTATATTCTTCACTGTTAAGAATCTCATGTATAATTTCTTTCTTAAGCTCATCAATTCTACGCATGAAAAACACCTCTTTGTATGCCTGCAACAATATCCTGCAACATTAAACCTGTGCCTCCATAATAATTGGAAGTATAACAGGATTTCTCTTCATCTTCTTCCAGAGATACTCACTTAAGTCATCCTTAATAATATTCTTAATCTTACTCCAGTCAGTAATATTCTTATCAAGGCATCTTTCAACTGAATCAGATACAATAGCTCTCGCCTCATCAAGAAGTTCTTCTGCTTCTCTTACATATACAAAGCCTCTTGTTACAATATCTGGTCCTGCAATAAGCTGTCCTGTGTACTTTTCAAGTGTAAGAACAACAATGATAATACCATTCTCTGCTAAGTTCTGTCTGTCTCTTAATACAATATTACCTACATCGCCTACACCAAGACCATCGACAAGGATAGCTCCTGTCTGTACATGGTCAACAATCTGTGCATGCTCATCATTAAGTTCAAGTACATCACCAGACTTGGCAATAATAACATGATCCTTGTCATATCCAAGTGACATTACAACATCTCTCTGTGCAACAAGATGTCTGTATTCACCATGGACAGGAATAGAATACTTAGGCTTTACAAGTGAATATATAAGCTTAATCTCTTCCTGACATGCATGTCCTGATACATGTGTATCCTGGAATATAACCTTAGCGCCCTTCATTCCAAGTTCATTAATAACCTTGGCAACTGACTTCTCATTACCCGGAATAGGTGTTGAAGAAAATACAACACAATCTCCTGGCTGGATAGATACCTTTCTGTGAAGGTTGGCTGCCATTCTTGAAAGTGCCGCCATTGATTCACCCTGACTGCCAGTTGTAATAAGAACAATCTGCTCAGGAGTATAATTCTTCATCTCATCTGTTTCAATAAGAGTTCCGTCAGGTATCTTTAAATAATCAAGGTCTTCTGCAACCTCGATGATATTAACCATGCTTCGTCCTTCGACGCAGACTTTTCTTCCATACTTAACCGCTGAATTAATAATCTGCTGCACTCGGTCAACATTAGATGCAAATGTAGCAATAATAATTCTGCTGTTCTTATTATCATTGAAAATCTTTTCAAATGTTGCACCAACCGTCTTTTCTGACATGGTAAATCCTGGTCTTAAAGCATTGGTACTGTCACACATAAGGGCAAGTACACCCTTCTTTCCAAGTTCACCAAGTCTCTGAAGATCAATAGGATCACCATATACAGGAGTGTAATCAACCTTAAAGTCTCCTGTGTGGACAATAATTCCTGCCGGTGAATATATGGCAAGTGCTGCTGCATCCGCAATACTGTGGTTAGTTCTTATGAATTCAACCCTGAAATCTCCAAGAGTTACAGATTGTCCATACTTAACAACCTTTCTCTTGACTGACTTTAACATACTGTGTTCCTTAAGCTTTGACTCTATAAGTCCCATAGTAAGCTTAGTTGCATATATAGGAACATTGACATCCTTTAATACATAAGGAATAGCACCAATATGATCCTCATGTCCGTGAGTTATAACGAATCCCTTAACCTTATTAAGATTCTCTTTAAGATAAGTAACATCTGGTATAACCAGATCAATACCAAGCATATCTTCCTCTGGGAAAGATAAACCGCAATCCACAACAACAATACTGTCATCGTACTCAATGGCAGTAATGTTCATTCCTATCTGTTCAAGACCACCCAAAGGTATAATCTTGACAGATGCATTCTCTTCTTTTTTCATAAACACCTCATAATAAAAATAAAATATAAAATATGAATAAGGCTCACACCTTATTTAAGTTCAACATCATCATCCATTAATTCAGAAAACACCTTGCCTACCGCTTCAAGTTCACTGTCTTCCTCTATAAACTCATAAACAGCTTCTTCACTTGCCGCATCAGATGTATCCTTAAGAATATAAGCTTCTGCTTCCTCGTCCTCATTATCTGACTCTGATACAAGCAGGTAATTAATTCCGTTAATTCTTGTCTCATCAACTATAAAAAATTCAATCTTTTCGCCATTCTCATCAATAAATTCAAGCTTTTCCATTAAAAACAAATCCTCCAAATATTACTTCTGCTTAGATTCCATATATCCACGCAAAATAAAAACAGCCGCAAGCTGATCAATAACTGTCTTGCGGTTCTCTCGCTTCATCCCGCATTCTTCAAGGACTTCATCTGCTTCAACTGTAGTAAGTCTCTCATCCCACAGTGTTACAGGTAATCCTGTGCGTCTCTCCAGTGCTGCTGCAAATTCTTCACAGGCCTTAGCCCGTTCCCCAATAGTATCATCCATATTCTTAGGATAACCAACCACGATTTCAGTTACATCATATTCGGATATGATCTGTTCTATCCTGGCATAAGTTCTTCGTAACTTATTATTCTCTTTTCTTGTTATCGTCTCGAAAGGCTGTGCAGTTATCCCAAGCGGATCACTTAAGGCAACTCCAACAGTCTTCGTTCCGACATCTAAGCCTATAATTCTCATATTATAAGCCTTTACCTTCAATAAAGTATCTTACAACCTCTTCTACAAGTTCATCTCTTTCAGCCTTCATAATAAGACTTCTTGCATTATTATGGCTTGTAATATATGTTGGGTCTCCAGACATAATGTAACCTACTATCTGATTGACAGGATTGTACCCTTTCTCTTTAAGTGCAAGATATACCTGCTCAAGTATTCCTTCTACTGAAATTGTCTTCTCTGGTTGAGTTTTAAAAAATTGAGTGTTGTTATCTACCATATCTACCACGCCCTTTCGTATATTGTTTATAATATAATAAATATGCGAATTATACAAGTGCCTGACATAAAAAAGATTGTAAAAAAAATGTAAAAAAACTGCCCGGACGGCATGTATTTGTCCGGACAGTTATCTTATCACCATATGCTGTTATATAATTAATTAAGATTTCCGCCATCTGAATTCGGCATCGTACCCATAGTAATATTAAGATTACCATTTCTTACTCTTAACTCATCTATGAACTGCTTCTGCTCGCTCTCGTCTTTCATCCTGCATTCATAGGTAAGTTCAAACATTGTACCCATATTAGTTGTCTTTACTTTTCTGAGTTCATTTTCACTAAGATACTTAGCGAATATATCATCAAATACTGCCATATAGTTAAGATTCTCAGGAATTGTGATTCTTAACTGCTTTCTGTTCTCACCTCTTGAGCCAAAGCCTGTAAGTGAAAGTACTATAAGTACTGCAAGAATTATTACTGTAAAGCATACTGCAAATGTTACAAAACCAAGTCCGCATGCAAGACCTGATGCCATTGCAAAGAATACTACTGATATATCCTTGGCGCTTCCCGGTGCTGAACGGAATCTAACCAGTGCGAAAGCACCTGCCATTGAGAATGCTCTTGCCACATTGCTTCCTACAAGAAGGATGACTGCTGCCACAATTGCCGGGAGCAGGGCAAGTCCGATTATAAAGCTCTTATTGTATCCATCCCTCTTGGATACAAGTGTGTATACAAATGCTATCACAAGACCAATAACAACTGCTGTTAATATCCCTGTTATTGACTGACTAATGCTGATTGCATTATCTGTTGTTGATGTAAATATTGATTCAAACATAAATTTTCTCCTTTATACATTAAACTTGTGTAATTTGACAGAACATACTGTTTATACTCCGTACCATACTTGGAAAACGATATAGGATAAATATTAAGTCCTGATATAATTTTAGCAAACCACAACGGAACAGCGCCGCTTATCTTAACTTCCATTAAATACTGACCATCCGGAAGAAGCTTATTTCCATAGCTTCCATGTTCAAGTCTCACATCTTCCCTTCTGGTCGTGATATTTTTATCAAATGTAATTCTGAAATCTCCATCATCTTTTTCAAAGTACGCAAATCTGTCATATGAAAGATAAACTTTAGGCTGCAAATGGTAGAAATTCTTGAAGTAATCTATCTCCTTAAGCACCTGCCTGTTTATTCTTCCTTCATGTCCATCTGGACATAAGTCGTCATCAAGAAAATCATATGCCTCCTGAAGCGTCATTGAAGTTCTTCTTTTATTGACAATACCATCGTACTTCTTCTTAATCTCTACAAAGACATTATCTATAAGCTCTGGCGTCCCATAAGCTCTCAGTCTTAACTTTTCTTTGTATACCGGTTTCTCAATAGAAGCTCTTATAAGCTGATCATTCTCAGTATCATAATATATGTTGCTGATTCTGTACGCCTCACCATTTCTGTTATACGCATCCGGATTCATATAATCAGCTATCTGGTAAGTCAGCTTATGAAAAGTATCTTCATCTATAATGTATTTCTTCTCATAACGGTTAAAAACTTCAATTGCCATATCAGGCACTCCTTTCTGTCTCTTTTGTTCTTACAAGTAAGATATTAATTGGAAAATGTGACCAAATCATGTAAAAAATAAGTAAAATCAGTGTAGTTTGTG
>UMDH01052380.1_pt1 | contig 79900 bp, 72 predicted proteins | sample 1964441 | NCBI WGS metagenome assembly UMDH01 (sample SAMEA4835989, study PRJEB28245) | human gut metagenome | biome: gut microbiome; material: fecal sample | place: Denmark | collected 2008 | reverse complement strand
GTGATTAATTATTATATTCATTTTAATAATATTAAAATAATTTAACATTCATAAGAATGATATTAACACCTATCTGAATTTTTAAAGGTGTTCCGATTATCTTTAAATATTAATATGGCTGAAGATAATAAAATTGATCCTACCCTTTGGGTAAAACTTATTGCTTGGTTAAAGGCTCGTTTAAGTGAAAGTTCTACCTGGTCTGCTTTAGTAGTTTTAGGATCCTACCTAGGATATGTTTGGGATCCTGCGCTAATTGAACAAATTTGTTTAATTGGTGTAAGTTTACTGGCAGTTATCCAAATTATTCGTAAAGATCCTGTAACAGCGGTTAAAGAATTAACTCCTGAAGAATCTAAAAAAGAAAAAGAATAAAGAATTTTTTATTTGTATGGATAAAAAAGAAGTCTTGAGAATAAAATCTTGAGACTTCTTTTTTGTATGAATGTAACTATTATTAGTATGGAACAAAAAGAACGAATTAAAAGAATTCAAAAAGCTTTGAATGTCAACGCAGATGGTATTATTGGAGATAAAACTCTTACAGCTATTGAAGGGCTGCTGAATTTAAATAAACCCATAGAGGATAACATGGGATATTCCGTAGTCATAAGTATAGGTCATTCTACTGCAGATAAAGGCGCAGTAGCATCGGATGGTCATATTGCCGAATATGACTATAATAAAAAGCTGGCAGATATTATTAAAAAGGAACTTGAAAGTACAAAAAGTCTTTCTGTTCATGTCGTTAATCGCTTAACTGACGGAGGAGGGAAAGGTGTTTCTGCTTCCGTTAAAGCTATAAACATGTATAAAAGTGATTGTGCTATTGAGCTTCATGCAAATGCCTATAATGGTACTGCTTCTGGCTCTGAAGTTCTTTATTGGCATACTTCAACTAAAGGCAAGAAACTTGCGACCGACCTTCAAGAAGCTATTATTAAAGTTTTAAATCTTCCAAATAGAGGTATTAAGCCATTATCCGGTGAAGATCGAGGTGGGGGAATTCTTAAAGGAACAGTTGCGCCAACTGTTATCAGCGAGCCATTTTTCATTGATAATCCTAAGGACCTTAAATTAGCTGAAGATAAAATGGAACAACTCGGAGTAGCTATAGCTAATGCAATTATTAAATATTTGTACACACAAAGTTAAACATGTTTAAAAATATTCTTCGATTTATCGTCTTTATCGCTTATAAATGGATTGAAGGAACTAAACGAAAGTAAAGCACCTTTTTAAATCCAGTTAATCTTTAAACTAAAATCAGTGAAGGTCAATGAAGGCTTTCACTGATTTTTATTTTTTATGAAATTAAAACTTTCCAGTGTTGATAGAATTGCTGCAAGTATTATAAAACAAGAAGATATTGATGGATATAATCTTGTAAAATATATTATGTATTTTACCTACTGTTTTCTTTTAAGTTTTTATAATATTGACTGTATTCTGGTGAAGTTTAAAACATCCAAAGGATCAATTATAATTGATAGAAAACGTCCTATTGATTTAAGTGTTGAACCAATTCAACAAGGTTGTCTTGTATCTTATGTAATTAAATGTGTTTGTAAAAACTTAAAAGGGCTAAAAGCAGATGAAATTAATAAAATGATTACTGTAATTGGAAGCCCGTATCATACAGTGATCTCTCAAGGTAAGACAAAAATTAAAAAGAAAATCATTAAAGAATATTTTAATAATTTCTATAATATACTTCCAAAATACGAAGTTATGGAAGATAGAATTACAACAACATTTAATATTCTTAGACTTTTAGCTAATATTAAATCAAAGCCTTTTCATCATAGCTAAATTTAATTTGGAATAATCTTCCATCCAAGGAATAATCTTTACGTTTAATCCAAGTTTATTTTTCATTACTTTAATATCTCCAGATAATTCATAAGCTAAATCTTCACTAAAGTAAATTGTTTTAATGAGATTAGAAAGATTATATTTTGGGGGAAATTTAATAGACTTATTTTTAGAATAAAGCCTGTCCTCCATTTCATTACCTTTACGAGCACGGCCATAAGGCTGGTAATCAATAGCTGTAATCTGAGTATTTCTTAAATTAGATAATGCCTCTTTATCAAATTCAACGATAACAGAAGTATCTGGATCAAAATGATTTTGAATTAATCCAGGTCGTAAAGATCTTGCAAAACTCCTGGAATAAGGATATTCTTTATTTTTTTTATAAACTAAAGAACTCTGAAGCTTTTTAATATTTTCTTGAGAATCATCCATAACATTATCGTCAATATCTATATTCTCAAATTTATTATCTGTTAATTCCCATTCTTTATCTCGTAATAAATGAACTAGTTCTTCAATATCCATAACTCGATAAATTGAGCCTGGACTTTTAGATTCGATTAAAAATTTAGAAAATTTTAAATGTTGGGATAGCTTCATATAATCAATTTATCGTCAGGAATTTTTGTATACATTTGGGCAAAAGCAAAAGCACAAGAACATTCAATAGGTCCTGTTTGAGAATAGTCATAAGAAAATCCATTTAAGGAAGTTGGAAATGCTTCCGAAAAGATGAATTGAATCTTTGGTTTATTATACTCATCTAAGCCAATTGCACTAACGTTTGTCCAATATGATTCTAATCTAAAATAATTTTGTTTAGAAATTAAATTATTTGGGTCAGGAATTGCGAGTTTCTCATCATGAATAAGATTTAACCAATTATAAAGGGTAATATAGTTAGTATAATCTCCATTAATCTCAAATGAGAAAGTTAATAAAGGAAATGGTTCTTTAGAATGAGAGGAAACATAAACATTTCCAGAAGCATATCGTTGTGAAATTGCTTTAATGGTAATATCAGGAATTTTAATCTTGCTGAGGGCAAATTGAACTGAATTTTTATTAACAGATTCTTTTGAAATATTAAGAGTTGTTTTATTCAGACGCATCAAGGGTTGTGGTATATTAAAAAGAAATATCCACTTATCTGCCCTTGTCTTATTAAGGGGACTTTGAATAATCGGTTGTTCAGTATTCATTAAACAATGTCTACTCTAGATAAAAGATTTAAATTAGATACCATAAATGATGCTGGATATTTTTCAAACCGGCAAAATGCAGTTTTATTAGCGCTTATTTTGGTAATAACATTTTCCGCTTTAGGAAATGTGATGCTTATTTCAGTATTTCCAGAATTTTTAATAGCAACCGTATAAGAAAATATATTAATATCCGGCATATTAGTAAAATTCCAATCTACAGTTTTATCAGCATTAGTTTGAATAATATAACAAGGATCAATGCCGTCTGAAGCATAATCAAAATTCATATTATCGGTATAATTAATGATTTTATTATGACTTATTTCAGAAGCACTAATAGCATCATCAACATATTTTTTAGTTGCTGCATGATTATCATTAGTAGGTGTTACAATTGTAACAGGTTTACCTTCAATTGATGGACCGCTATCTCTTACATAGAAACCATTTTCTACACTATCAACATTTGCATACATTGCTACTACATCAGCCTTACAAACCCAGGTATAATAATTTCCTTCATTTGAACCATACTGTACAGAACGATATGTTGGATAGATTTCCTCTTTCCAGGTCCTATCATTATTAAAAATTATGCCTCCTTGCCAAGAGGCAGATAATCCGCCTCCACTGGCAATATTTGCAATTACTTGCTGATAAGTTACTGTATGAGGATTAGACTTATTATCAATATGTGCAGTTAAATCTGTAGATTTGGCAAATGTATCTGAAATAAGATCATCAGGAACTATACCGGAAGTAGGAATTAATAATACTTCATTAGGAGAAGTACCAGCATTATAATTTACTGCAGTTCCAAAATCTTTTTTAAAATAATTAGAAACTGTTCCTAAAGTAACTTTATTAGCTTCTTCCTCATAAACAGAATTAACTGAATCAAATTGTAAAACATAAAATAGACTAGTGTCTGCTAAAGGATCAGTAAGCGCCGGTAACTGATCTAATGTTACTAAATTAAATTCTGAAGGTGACGAAGCCATTGTTAAAATATTTAAAGTTAGAACCAGTTAGGTAAATCTCTGACACCAAATTGGTCAAAGCTATTCGGAAGGGTAATCTGGTTTCGATATTCATCCAAACTAAGAGTTTCCCCAAAATCTAAAAGATTCATTTGCTTTTTTTGTTTAAAATCATTACTTGATGTAATAGTATTAATTTGGCCTTTACTAAATCCGGCCATTACTCCGATAAATGGAGATTCCATATCCAACTCTTTATAAAGAGTATTAGCCCAATCAGTCCTGGGATCCATTTCCCATCGTTTTTTAATAACAAGAGGAATATTATTGACGTCTTTTTTATCAACAATAAGATAATTGTTAATTACTTTCTTATAAAGAGCAAAAAGACTCCAACATAAAGCCAAAACATGGTCATCATGGAATCCTGGTTGAGCACACCATCGAATATTATTACTTTGATTACGAATGCAAGTAAATGTTCTTAATTCTTCAATAGTTTTTTTATCATAAATTTTGACAACTCGACGGTCATGAATATAATATTTCATATTATGAACGCCTTCGCTTTTTGTCACTCTATTGGTAATAATACCCGGGAGAACTTTTCGCCCTGGGGTTTGCGGCCCGTATCCTGAACCGAAATTAATAAATCTCGGATAATTATTTTCATAGAACAGCTTTTCACAAACATGGGCCCCAGGGCCGTTTCGTTCAACTGACATAATAGGAGAATACCACTGTTTTGCAATTTCCAAGACTTTAGCCGCAAAAGTAGTAATATCCATTGTATTAGTTGAATATCTGGCGGCCTGCTCAATATTCAAGGGGTCAGTAATATCAAAAATTTGAATAACTGAATAGTCTTGTCCTACGCCTTCAGAAGTATCAACTCCCATGGTATAGATTTTTTCGGAATCAGGTTTTTTCCAAATATAATAATTTCCATCTTCTAATATGTTTAATGGTTCAATTAATTCTTTTGTGAACTTATCAAACATATTAGGATCAAATGGAGAGCCCGAATTATTAAGAAACCTACATTCATATTCTTGAGTAAATGTATCATAGCTCATTGTGCTTAATTCAGCATCTTTCCAAGCTTCTGTTCTGCCAGGGAAATCAAACCAAAAAGCTTTCTCTAACGCAAAATCGTTTCTTCCTTCTTCCGCCTTAGATACCAATTCATGAAATTTATTACCTACGCCCTTAGGAGTAGATGCCACAATAAGCTTTGCATTTTTATTATTATTAAAACGAGAAGCAAGAGTAGGAGTAACAGCAGCCCAGAAAGCTTCAGCATCTTTAGGAGGAATAATAGCAAACTCGTCAAGAAGAAGAACATCAATAGCTAAACCACGAATAGCATCAGGTGAAGTAGCTGATGTTAAGATACGAGAACCATTCGCTAATGTAAAGAATGTTTTATTAAATTCAAGAACACCGCCCTTAATCCAGTTTTCCATCATTTGGAAAGCCAGACGAACACGCATAAAAATTTCGGTTGCTGTTGACTGTTTGTTAGCGACAATACATACAGTTTGGTCAGGATGAAATACTGCAACCCATGTAGCAACGATAGTCATTAAGGTCGTATTATGGGAAAGAATACCGTTGGCATAATATAAATGATTTGAATCTTTAGCTAATTCAAAATCATACATATTTTCCCATTCAGATGTTGCAATTACATCAACAACTTTATCTCCTCCATAATTAGTTGCAATATCTTCGCCAAGTGAATCTTTAGCAAAGACTTGCTCATCTTTCATAGTAATTAAAATATGATTATCGGCACATTCGAGAATATTACCTGTCTTGAATTTAATAATATATTTTTGATAAGGGACAGTTCTATTAATAGTTTTAATATCTGTCCATCCCTGATTTGAAGAAATTTGCCAATTTGAAGCATCAAGAACTTCTTCAAATTTTCTAAAAATTGTTTTAGATAAATCTTTAAATTTTTTAAGCATTTTTAAAGGTAATTTTGTTAATAAACTTTTTAAGCTTATTTTGAATTTTAATTAATTTAAAAAAGATTCCAACGTTAATCTTAAAGGATAAATTTAAAGGCTTATAGCGCACGCAAATTGGCACACTTGGAGAAAGACATTTGCCCCACTGACGAGAGCTTATAAGCAGTGTCTTTTTATTGCGCTGAATTGTTTTTAAGATTTTTTTCTGTTTTTCAAAAAGGGTAATATGTTCTTTTTGACCGCTTAACGCAGAAATAATATAAAAGTGATTTTCAGCAAAATAGATAATATCTTTCTTACACCGGGCAATCTCTTTAATCATCGCCGGAGTATAGGTATAAGTTGTAGTATTCTTAGGTAAATTAGGATTATTAAGATAATATTCCTCATTTGCTACTACTTCTTCACCCCTGAAATCAATGATCTTTGTAGCTTTTTTAGGCATAACTTACAGAATTTTATTGATGAAAGAATCAGGATGAATCAAAGTATTAGTAACACTCATAATCAATAATTCTTTAAAAGTACTATTGATAATAGTATAAAGATATTCATCCATAGAATGAGCATTATCAACAATAATCAAATCATAGGTTTGTCCTCTTAGAGCAAATTCTGCAGAGTTCATTGATTTAAACCTAATAAGAGAATTATTACCGAAATAAAATTCAGATTTATTGTAATCACGAACACAACCTATAATTTCATTGTTAAGTTCATTTAATGTATCAAGAGCAATACCCAATTCATTAATCATTAAATCAGCCATTTTCCTATTCTCGGTAATGAATAAAATTCTGGAATTTGGATTATAATAAGCCTGGGCAAGAGCAAGGGCGATACAAGTTACTGATTTATTAGACTTTCGATTATCAGAAGATAATAATAATTTTAAACGTTTTTTATTAGACCGCTTAAGAACTTCCATAGTGAATAAAGAAGATTCAAATGGAATTGCCCGTTCTTTGGAATTAATCACAAAAATTTCATTTTCATTTAAGGCATCTTCTAAAGCTTTGATGATATTTTCATTATTAAACATATACAATTAATTAAAGCCCTGGAACTGATTTAATTCCTTTAAATATTAAACATAATGATGAAAAGCTCTAATATTGGAGACATAGCTGAAGAAATTTTCGCTGAAAGTTATGGTACAGTTGGTAATTTAGTACCTGAAGAACCAATTACTAAGAAAATTCCTTGTCCCGAAAAGACTAAAAATAAAGTAAAAATTCCGCCTCGTTTCAAAGGTTCTCCTTTCGATTCTTCTGTTGAAAAGGATTACTATAAAAATGAAACAAATTGTTTTGATGAAGACGAAGAGGACTTTGAAACAGATGATCAGGAAATTCAAGATATTATTCTTCAGCAATATGAAGGTATTGGTCCTAGGACTAATGGAATGGCATTATCTGATATTCTCGGTTATTTCTCTGTTTCCGATGGAGTTTATCCTAAGAACGAAGTCATGCGAGTTCTTCAAGATATGATTAATAAGAATATTCTTGAAATTGATCCTATCACCAAAAAGATCTTTAAATCTTTAGAAGAAGATGAAGAGGATGAATTTATTACTCCTGAAGAAATTACCGATGAAGAAAAAGGAAATGATTTAATTGATTCTGTTATTGACTATTTTGAACAATCTACTTCCGGTTCTGTAGGAGGTATTAACCTTTCTCAAATCTTAAAGGACGTAACCTCTAATACCGGAGCTTCCCGAGCTGAAGTAGTTCAGGCTATCAAAGACCTGCTTCAAAGTAATATCCTTAAAAAGGGTGTTACTGAGGGTACTATCATTTTAAATTCTACTTCCAAAACAGATGAAGTAGAAGAAGATGCAGAAGGACCTATTCCAGTTATTAATCAAGAAACCCCCGAAACACTTCGAGCTAAAGGCTGGACGGAAACAGCACCTGGTATTTTTGTTGGTCCTGACGGCGTTCAAAAATATGCTTTAACTGGAGAATCATATAATACTAAGCTAAATAAACATATGAGTAATTTTAACGATGATAATTTCAGCAAGTTATGCGAAGAATTTGAAAAAGAATTCGATAAGGTGGATGTGAGTCTTGACGATTCTACTGAAGGTCTTGATGAATTTGCTGATGAAACTGAAATATCTGATGAAGAAGGCGAAACTGTAACCATGGAGATTCCTCGTCACCTAGTTGATGCTATCACAGAACTTGCGGCTATTTTTAGTGATTCTAAAGATGAACCTGTCGATGATCTCGCTACTGATGAAGAAGCTACAATTGACCTTATGGATGGAGATGGTGATGAAGCCGAAGTTTCTATTGAAGAAACTGATGAAGATGAAGAAAGTGCTGAAGGTTGCGAAGATGATGAAGAATTCAACTTTGACGAAGACGAAGAAACCATTGCTGATACGGCCGGTTCTATCTTTGATGCTTCTTTTGGACCTAATGAAGGCGGAGCTTCTGTAACCAAGGCTTCTACTACTCTTCCGGAAAAACGCCGTAAGCCGATTGAAGGAGCTTATAAGCCCAATGCCGGCGGACAAGCTTATGATGCTTCTACCCGCAATGGCGGTGCTTCTGTGACTAAGGCTACTCCTGCTTTTGATAAGTCTGGAAAGCCTATTACTTCTAAAGTAAGTCAGAAAGCCAAATCTAAGAATTCTATTTTTGATTTGTAATTTAAAAATAAAATTAAAAAGGGAGTAAGGATGTTTATCCTTACTCCCTTTTTAATAATTTGATTGCATAAACATGCACTTTTTATATGTTTATGCAATCAAATTATTTTATTAATTAATCCATCTAATTATTGGTTCATTTTTTATCTCCTTTTGCCACACATACATACAATAAGCAGCCGCACCACTATTTTTAAAATTATCGGTTCCTTTACCGCAACCTTGCCTGTTTACATATACATATACATATTTTGGTGGATATTTTTTAAAAAAATTATAACGTTTGGCTGATTCAAGAAAGGTGAGTTTCATAAACATAATGACTAAACCATTATTTTTAACAGTTTTTATTGCTTTTTCTGTAATTTCAACTGCATATCTGTAAGGAGGATTTGTAAAAATACAATCAAATTGATTATCCCATTTATTAGTTTTTAAAAAATCAATACCAGTTTCTTCCCCATATCCTCTGTCAATTAAATCAGAAGAATAAACTGAATATCCATTTTCTTTTAATATTTTGGATATCGAACCTATACCACAGCATGGTTCTAAAATATTATTAGGAATTATTAAATTAGTATTTTTAGCTGCTTTTAAAAATAATTTTATTGATTCAGGATGAGTACAATAAAAATCATATTCTTCTACTTCAATCTCCTTTTTTCGATGATTTACTGAATAAAATCCTGAATTTCCGCCTGTCCAATCTTTAATCATAAATGTATTTTAAATAATTTTTATGAAATTATATGAAGTAAAAAAATTATCTTTAAAAGTATTAAAAGAATATGCTTCTAATGATGCTATTTTTACTTCTATTTCTGGTAAAAAAGGAATAAAAGGTTCTGGGAAAAAAGCCGATAATATTGCTTTAGGAACTACTCGGGCATATCAAGATAATACATATCTTACAAAATATGAAAAACAATTGCCCCATTTATCTAAACTTACCCAACAATTAAAAATTGGAGAAAATTCTGGAGCGCTGGAAGTGATAGGGCCGGCATTGGAAGAACTTCTTGTTCTGATTAAAGCTACAAAGCCGCTAACTTCTTATAAAGGCTTAGGATGGAAATTACCTCTTGGCGACAATATCTATTTGACTCAATCTGGTAAACAATACTTTATAAAGTATAATGGGCCTAAAGAAAAAGATCCTAATAAAAATGATTTAACCTCTACTGAACATTATGACAAAGCCATATTGTCCTCTCCTGCCTAAAGATTTACCGGAAGGTTCTTTGGATGAATCATTACCATGGATGGATGTATCTGATGCTTGTAATGATTATAATAATTTAGAAAATTTAGGCGGCCAGCAAGTAGTTGTTGATTCTGCTTGGAAGGATCTTATTAATTCTGCTGGAATGCCGATTTATTATTTCGTTTATAAATTTAATATAAAGCGTTCTGATAAAATTTGGGGTGAAGATATTCTTGCCGAATATGAAGAGCCGTTTCAAATTAAAGCATATGTAGAAGTAAAAGATGTTCCTAAAATTTTAGGGCCAATGGGCGGTTTTTTCGCTGATGATACAATTACGGCTTATATCCATATTAAAACCTTTAATCGAAAGACTAAAGAAATGAAAGTTTTTGAAGATTTAAAACTTAGATATGAACCTAAACCTTCTGATTTGATTCAAATTATTGAATTCGGATGCGACAGGCCTGGAGGAAGAGGGGCTAAACTATTTGAGGTTACAAATAAAGAAGACGAGTTAATCTCTCAAAATTTGAATATGGGATTTGCCCATTATGTCTGGAAAATAACTGCGAAAAGATTTCAGTATAGTTATCAGGATGGCGCAATTACTCCTTTCGGAGAAGAAAAGAATTGTCAAGTTTACGATAATCGCGTAGCGGGAATAATTGATACTCCAGAAGAAGTCAGAGATATGAATGCTCCTTCTGATAAGTCTTATGAATGGAATATTGATAAAAAATCCAAAGAAGAAATCTTTAATCAGAATGTAAATGACCAAACGGACATTTATGGTGGATATTATTAAAATTAAAAAAGCTGAATCATTAATTTGATTCAGCTTTTTTAATCTCTTCTTGAATTAAAAGTTTTATTTGATCTTTATTTTTCTTCCATTTACTTTCCCAAATTTCTATCAATGTAATTCCCCTTTCAATACATTGATTTCTTTTATTTTCATGATAACCCAGATTTCGATCTTCGTGTAATTTATGCCAGTAATCTCCATTATATTCAAAGGCTAATTTTAATTCGGGGAGATAAATATCAAGCTCTAATTGATTATCAAGTTGATTTCTAGAATTTTTTATAATTTTTCTTGAATATATCGAATTAATATATTCAAAAAGTTCTTTTTCACCTTTAGATCTTTTCGAAGCTTTTACACATTTAATACAGCCACTTCCATTTAAATGAATATATGCTCTTTGTCGAAAGACACCATGCCTTGGACAAATAATATTCACATAATCACGAGCACTTTTATAGATAACTAAGGAATAATTATATTTGTCTCCATGAACTTCTTGAGCTCTTTTAATAAATTCTTCAGTTGTTAAAAATTGCTTTTCTCTTTTACATTCTGGACATTCATTGCCTTGTAAATGTGACCCTGCATGTTGTCGAAATAATCCATGCTTAGGACATATTATTGTTATATGATTTTTTACGCCATTATAAATCACTTTAGAATAATCATAATAATTTCCATGCACTTTTTTAGCTTTTTCAATAAATTCTTCTCTTGATAAAAGATCTTTTATTTTAGCACAATAAGGACACCCACTTCCATTTAAATGGCTGCCAGCCATTTGTTCAAATTTATGCCTACATTTATTACAAATAATCCAAATTTTTGATTTACAATTTACATATATTGATATTGAATAATTATACTTATCACCATGAACTTTTCTTGCTTTTTCTATAAATTTTTCTATTGTTAACTGTGCCGTAGGAATACATTTAGGACATCTACATCCTCTTAAATGTTCTGATGCTTTTTGCCAAAAATATCCATGTTCAGGGCAACCAATTTCTACTTTTACAAGACTATTTTTATATTCAACTCTTGAATAATCATATTTGTCACCATGTATTTCTTTAGCCCTTTGTATAAATTCTTCAGTTGTTAGCTTTTTCATAACTAAACTTTAATTTTATATAATAATTCTCAATTTTATTTGGTACTAAATTAATAGTAAGTGTATTAATGATTTTTATACAATCTATACGCTAATAAATAAGAACTTAGATTTTCTAATTTACTCGTTGAAGATATAAATGTTCCCAAAAATCTTATTGTTCGAATTAAGAATATTCCTAGATCTAAAAAGGTTTTACTTGAAGAAGTTGCTAAGAAAATTAGCGAAAAATATGGAAAAGATGTTAAACACTTTATTCTTGAAGATTTAGAAATAGAAGGGCCAAAGAATTTTGCTAAAAATCCTACTATTGCAAAGCGTCTTCAAAAACGTCGAAAAGTTTTGAAAAACTATATTGATGAAATAGGTGAAGAAGATAGTCAATTAAGTTATGAAGTTACAAAAGCTATTATAAATGTTTTTGGTGAAGAATTTTTAGACAAATATAGTGTTAATATTCGCGATCAAATTGAAAAATTTAGTAAAAAAATTGCGGGTCTTAAAACACTTGCTGATAGGCCAAAAGATGATCCTTATAAAAAGCGGTTGGATAACTGGAGGATTGGTTAACCTTTAAAAGAAAAAGCTGAGTCATTGATCTGACTCAGCTTTTTCTTTAAATTCTTCTAATGTTAATTTTCTCATATAAATTTTAAGGGTTTCCATATTTTCTATGGAAACCCTTAAAATTGTTCGGTGTTAATTTAGTGCAATATTAAGCGCTAAATTCTGTTGAAATCACGCCAGATCTAGAAGCGGTCAAGTCAATGAGAATGCGTTCTGCACTACGCGTTGGAGCTGCATATGCTGAGATACGCATTACACCTGCATCAATCTCAGTTTCTGTATTATTCCTTTCATCACAAACAAGAACATAAGAATAGATTGCTCGTTGTTCTTGCAGCGCATCAAAGGCCGGAGTTAATACATTTGTTACATTCAAACGGGTGTACAAGGTATTACCTTCAAACAGCCATTGCTTAGCAGTATCACGTAACAGCTTAAGAATGTAGAGCATAGTTCTTCGAGCACTTATTTGATCCAACGCTGAGTCGCGCTTTATCATAGTTCTAATTCCGTATAACATTGTTCCGGAAGAAGGAGATACGATAATCGGGTTAAGAGAAATACGATATAAATCATCTCGTTGCTTTTGCTGGGTAGAGAAGGAAATATCAAGCACAGAACTTAATACACCATTATTCATACCAGCGGCGGCTTGCCATGGACCATATAAGGCATCCGTAGCAGCAATCTTTTGAGCGACAAATCCAGAAGCAGGAGCCCAGAATTGAGTACTGTTTACAGGATCTTGTACCTTTAAGAAATACGGATAAACAGCCATATAAGAGGAAGCTAATCCATCATATAAATGCCTGTTAGGCCAGTAGATTGAAGTCGAGAAAGAATGCTTAACATTATCCAGAGCAGTATAAGCTGCATTGACTAAGGGCATTCCAAATTGTTTTTCAATCTTGTTATCCTTGCCTTCGACGGAAATTTGACGAATTGTATCACCAATGAAGAATACATCGCCTCGTCCGCCTTCTTGCTGAGCAGAAGCTAATTTTAAGAAAGCTGATTGAATGGCTCGATGATTAGCGATCACTTGTTCAGCCGCGGAAGATAAGGTAGACTTACCAGTACGCATATCTGTCACACCTTGAATAACTTTAGTGTCATCGAATAATGCAGCTTCTGGATCATATCCATTCGGATATTGCTCCTTAACTTTATCTTGTTCAGTTGTTTGGCCATCTCCACGGTCAGTATCAGCCCTGACTGCAGCTTGGAGCTTTTCTTTATAGCTTCGATAAGCTGCATCCATAGCTCCAACATAGATAGTTCCCATGCCGCCTTCCAACAGAAGGTCAACGTCATAGAGTTCTTCATTTTCAACTAATTCAAGAGCAGCCTCAATTTTCTTAGGAAGATTACCAATGATTTTAGAAGCATTATTGGAACGGGCATATAAGCCTAACGGATACATGGAATCGCCCATTTCAAAGGTCGGATAATCAGTTGGAATACTTTGAAGAACAGCCTTTGAAATACCGGCCGGAGAAGCCATGATGTCTTCGATGGAACCCGCCATTTCATCACCAGTTAATGCAATGTCAAGCAATTGCTGAGCATAGACACGAACCTTGATCTTCGGAGAACCGTCAACATATAGTCCGCGAGAATTTAATGCTCCTGAGAAGTTCGGGTTAACAAACATGCGAACTAAAGTATCATTGGCTGTTGTATTCTCGATAAAGAAGTCAACTGCAGATGTAGTATATTTGGAAGTAGTCTGTCGTCCATATTCTAAGGAAGCATTATATCCTTGAGTAATCAGGGCAGAAAGTTTAAGAGCATCTCCAGAATTAGTAGCTTGGCGAACCTTAAAGACGCCCACATTTAATGTATCATTCCATTGAGCTCCGGAAATATCAAAATCAGTGATGGATTCTTCCATAACCTGAGAGATACATCCTTTCAACGGAGAAGAAAGTTTAAAGTCAAGGCGTTCATTAGGAACAGTCGTATACTGAAGACCCGTAAGACCTTCTTCAATAGAAGCAGGAAGCTGAGTTACAGTCTTAAGCTTGCGTACGGCTGCATAAGAAGTACCAGGATCAGAGAAAGCATTATCGGATAAAGCAAGATAAAAACCTTCAAAAAGATCATTTGTTACCGTCTTGCCGAAGTTAAGAGCTAAGAAAGCAAATTGCCCCAAATCGGCAAGCTGAGTAGAAATAGTTTGAGGAATTGCATCAGACCAGTTAAATTCTCCAGAACCATCCAAAGCTTGTCCATTTAAAAATCGATAATACTGTTCAATAGAAATATTAAACTGAACAGGTTCACCGATTAAAAATGTAGCGGAATCTTCATATTCACCGTTGACACCAGCGGAACCATCTGAATAATTCGTAATAGGCTTAAAGGAATTATTGGCAGATTGAACATAATAAGTTGTAAAGACAGCATTCTGAGTTGGAACGTCTGTTACCTCAGTATATTCAGTTCCATTCTTGGTATAGATCGTAACCTTATTAGTGAAATCAGTTAAAGGAGTTCCAGCCTGGTCCGTATAATATTGAACCTGTACTTTAGTAGCAATATCGACAGAAACAGGAGTATAAGAAGTAGAACGGGTTACCTTGGTATAAAGCTGAACAGATGTATCAATACGTTGTTCAGGGGTAGCTTCATTATAAACTTCTTCAGAATCAATAGCATATCCAAGAGCCGGATAAGCAAGAATAGAAACAGAAGCAGATTTAGTATCTCCTAAGTCTACACCATAAGGAAGTCGGGAAACACTTACATAAGCAGCAGAATTTAATGCTGCGTCTACTGTTGCATAAGAATAGCGCTCAGAACTTGTAACAGGTTCTCCGAATATTTCAACATATTCACTGATTGTCGAAACAGAAGTAACTTCAGAAGTAGGTCCTTGTTGGCTGAAAATTGGTATAAAGACCGACGTTCCGGCAGACTGCGCCGCTCGTGTCGATTGGTCGCGTTCCAAAATTTCGACGCCCGGGCTGATAATTGTGGGTGTAATTGCCATAATATATTTTTAAGTTAAATTATTAAATCTTAGAAAGTTTAACAAAAGATATTTACATTTATAACGGCTAGTTCAGGTTCTATTTTACTTCTTGGATAAATAAACACTCTTCAATTTAGCACCAAAATAAAATCAGGATAAAATAATATCCAATTTATGGCAATTAAACGACTTACGACAGAAATTTTTATAGAAAGGGCCAAAGCAAAACACGGTATAGACAGGTATGATTACTCGGCAACCAATTATACCCATTGTAATAATAAAATTATAATCAAGTGTTTAATACATAATTTAATATTTGAAACCTACCCCCATAATCATTTAAGAGGGAATGGAGGTTGCCCTCTATGTGCTAAAGAAGGACGATCTTTATCATGGCAATCTTTTTTAGAAAAAAGCATCGAAGCTCACGGGCAAAATCGATATGATTATTCATATGCTAAAAAAGAGTATAAAGGAACCAAATCAAAAATTACAATAATATGTAAAAAATGTGGACATAGATTTGTTCAATTACCTTCTAATCATATAAAAGGCCATGGTTGTATAAATTGTGTAAATTTAGCTAAATCATTTGATAAAAATTTCTTTATTAAAGAGGCAGAAAAGAAACATGGTATTGGGAGATATGATTACTCAAAAATAAAATATAAAAATTCATATACTCCCATTTATATTATTTGTAATAAATGTAATAAAAAATTTTATCAGCAGCCACGAATACATTTAAAAGGAATTGGATGTTCTCATTGTTATTATAAAAGTAAAACATTAACTAAGGAAGAATTTATTAAAAGAGCTGAAGAAATACATGAAAAAGGAAAATATGATTATTCTAATGTAGAATATATACAGTCTAACATTAAGATTAAAATTAAATGTAATAAATGTAATAATATTTTTTGGCAATATCCCCATGAACATTTAAAAGCCAAAGGATGCCGAATTTGTGCAATTAAAGATATTACTGATACAAAAGAAACATTTATTAAAAAGGCAAAGAAAGTTCATAAGGATTTTTATGATTATTCAAGTATAAAATATATAAATTCTCAAACTTTAATTTATATTAATTGTCCAAAACATGGTTTTTTCGCACAACGGCCAAATGCTCATCTAAGAGGTCATGGATGTCCGAATTGTGCACTCACTGCACAAAGATCTCGAGGAGAAATAGAACTTGGAGAATTTATTAAATCAATTTATTCCAATAAAATTTTAAAAAATTCTAAAACACAACTTGGAAATAAAATGGAATTGGATATATATCTTCCTGAATTAAAACTCGCCATTGAGTATAATGGCGATTATTGGCATAATTTGAAAGAGGCCAAACATCCTGGCTGCCATGAAGATAAAAGAAACCGATGTAAAGAAAGAGGAATTAAACTTATTGAAGTTTTAGATACGGAATGGCAAAAGAATAAAGATCAAATTAAAGAATCTCTTAAAAAACAAATTGGAGAACTTATCAAAATTAGCACCAAAATAAAATCAGGATAAAATGAATATATTTTAAAAAGTTAAAAACATACTTAACTAAGTGCGCAATATATATTAATACTATGAGTAATATTACTGAAGAACAAAAAGCTGAATTCCTGAAATATTATCCTGACCATGAAGATAAGCTAGAAGAAATTATCGAATACAATTGTTTATCTTCCTGCGAAGATGATCGTATATTTTGTTTTTATGATGTTAAATTTGATCCAAATAAGTCAACACCAGAAAAGGTTGATTATTTGAATCCAATGGGAATGTATAGCAATTTAGTCTGTTATATTGAACGAGGAGATATGAGGAGATCTGATAATTCTATCATCTCTTCTATTGAAGAATTAGTAAAAACTATTAAGGAATTTCCTTATGTTATTTTTGATGCAAATACTGCAGTTATTAAAATTCAAGGAGTTATAGAAAATAGTGAAGATCCTGACCTTAGCGGAATTAAAGTTAACATTTATAAATTTGATAAAAAGAAAAATAAATTTATTAATGAACAAGCTGGATTTCATTCTTACCATCATGAATTAAATGATTTTATTGAATTCATTTATCAATTTGTAAATGATGCAATAAAAGAATATGTTAGAGTTAGAGGTAAAGACGGTAATAATTATTTCATGCTTCATCCTAATGTCTATAAGAATAATGAAGAAAAACCTGAAAGCAATAATTCAAAATCTCTTAAATCTATTATAGACGAATGGAAACAGAAGGTTGATAAAGATCTCGTTATGATTGGAGGCGATCTAAGATTTAAGGATGAAATTAAAAATAAAATTGAGGAAGATAAATTATACCTTGAACGTCTTATTGCAGAAGCTGACCAGCAAAGGGAAGTAATAGAGGAAAATCCTGACAATGATATTGAAGAAAAAATAAATCAGGCTGTTATTAATGCTCATAAGAAGCCTCCTGTTGCTCTACCGGAAGAACTTCAAGAAGAGCTTATTGAAAGTATGAAAGATTATAACGATTATTTTCATAATCCAAATAATAAGCTTAGGGGAGAATATTTTGATGATTTAATCGAACAGCTCAATAATTCTAAAAAGAACTGCTGTTTAATGAAACTTAATAAAGATACTGCTACTTGGCTTACCGTTACTGATTTCTTTGAAGAACAAGAAGATACGCTTTTAAGCAAGCTTCTTGAATTTGATCCGGTCATTGAAAAACATGATGAAAATTATACGTTAATCAAATTTAAACGAGAAGTATTTGACCAGAATAAAGAAAAGATTGAGAAGATTCAACATCAGTATTTTGCCAGGGCTAATTCTTTTACTGATTTTGATTTTGACCTTGATTTTAAAATAGTTAGTTTAACCAAAGATGAACATAACTTTATCGTTAGTAATTTAAAGAAACATGCAATTATTTCCTCAAATGCAGAACCTGAATTTAAAGGATTTTTCAGGAATATTGTTCAGTATGCTCCTGAATTAGAAAATGAAGATATTAAATATATCTTTGAGATAACTGATAAATGTTTGCCAACATCTGTTAAAAATAGACTTTAAAAATATGATTAGTAAGAAATTACCACCTCTTTGGAAGCAACAACTCGTCTGGTGCTTATGTAAACTATTGAATATAAATTTTCGAATTTATCCAAATCGGCCCAAAGATGAAAAAGTTGATTAATAAAAAAGCTGAGTCATTAATTTGACTCAGCTTTTTTATTTTGTTAGTTATGTAATAAAAACTATTATTGAGCTACAGCAACATTAGATATTCCGTCACTTGTATCATAGTACACATAGGCAAAAGTAACGTCGCAAGTTACTAGCGCACCGCTCCCATCCTCATAGTTAAATGTGATTGGATTAACATTTCTTATGGAAGCATGACGCAAATTATATGTTACTAAAGGATTAAGTTTTGAGTCAATTGTACTTATCGACACGTATTGATCTGCGCTTGGAAATCTATAATCACCGGTAGATGTTGTATCATTGAAAGTGATTCGAGAAGCCCGTTCTAATTTCTGGCGCGCTGTTCCTTCAGCATCCATAAAAAATTTAATCGTATATTCAGAGCTGCCGGTATATTTTACCGAGCCTGGATAATGTACTTCAAGCCCCATGTATTGTTGCGTTTGATTTACAATTTGACGGGCTGGAAGTTGAGTCGCAGTACAATAAATTATTTCATCACTAGTCAAAGCCAAAGCATCAGTATTAACGGCTACAAGACGAAAATTAAAGTCTCGTAAGAACTGGCGTTTTTGAGCTTGGGAAATGAAATCACGAATTCCTGGGATATTTCCGTTCATATATCTCTATTTAGATCAACTAAATATTAAAACATAATGGCTAAGAAGATAGGTCCAATTCCAAGTTTTCTCAATAAGATCTCTAATAATTGGGGTCTATCTTTTATTTTTACTAAAATATGGGGAATTACTTTTCATCCGTCCAGAGGATTAAATTCTTTGGCTAGTTCCATTCAAAATGTTCTTACCAAATATGATGATATAAATGATTTTCTTTCTTTTATCAATTCAGATGGAAACATTTATCGAAATATTTTAGGCAATAATGAGGCAATTTCAAATAGAATCGCTGAAATTGAAAGTTTTATTTTAGCTAATAAAATTTCTATTCCGAATGAAAATGTCAGTATTTCATTCCCGGCTTCTGTTCAAATTCCTAATGCCGGAGGGCTAATTCAGGGAAGAGTAGGAGAAGGACGTCGTTCTAACTTTAATGATTTGTCCATTACATTCTTTGATACTAACCGAGAATTAGTCGAATATATTATTAAACCATGGATTATTGCTGTTGCACATCAAGGCTTAATTGAAGATCCGCAACTGGATAATTTAAAAGCAGATATTAAATGCTATTTCTTTGCAAAATCTTCTCCTAATTTTCAAGTAAAAAGAAATGGTGAACGATTGGTGCAAACTTCATTCTATCCTCAATATACCAATTCACAAAATTTAACTACTCAACCATATGTCTGGGGATCTAAGTCGACGGAATATATGGTTTCGAAAGCCAATGAAGAACAGCCGTATCTTAGGAAAATTATTACTTTTAGAGGTTGTGTTCCGCTTTCAATTCCCGATAAATCTTACAACTATGCAGGAGATATGGGAGCTGATGAAATGATGACTCCGATTAAATTTTCCTATGAATGGTATGAAGTTCAGGAAATGGCCGGAAAACCGTTTTCTTTAGGAGATGCTCTTGTTACTGAGGGGAAAACGACAACTTTGCCAACTATATATGATAATAGTATCGACCCCGAAACAAGTCTAAGAGGCGGAAATATAGTTTAACAGCATGTTTAAATTTAAATGTAAGTTACCTTCCAAAAAGGTTGTTTATTGTGAAGAGATTACTAATGAAACTTATATTTCTCTTCACAAATATGTAATGAATAATGACCTTCTTGGATTTTATAAAGAATTAGACGGGCATATTGCTAAAACTGTACCTGAAATCTATTCCTTAGATTTATTAGATAAAGTTTACATTTATTTGAGTATTCGAGTCTATTCTATTTCTGATGCTATTGAATTAAAAACAGATAATTTTTTCAATAAAGACTTATACAGTTTATTTGATACTTTAGATAATCTTCGAGAAACCTTTTTTGAACCTATTGAAACAATTATTGAAACCAAATCAGGGAATGCAAAATTTAAAATTAATTGTCCATTTCTATTTGAAGAAATAGATGATGAATTACTTCCTGATATTTTATCGGGAGTTAAAAATATTAATTTAAATTCACAAGAATTTTGTTTAGAAACTTCTAAAGATTTATTAGCTCTAAACTATCTTATTACTCCTGAAAATTATAATAAATTAAATGATTTAATTCTTCAGAAATACAATATTAATATTATTTTTGCTAAGGGTAAAATAGAACTTCCTTTACTAAGCCATCTGACATATAGATTTATTGCTGAAAGCCTTTTCTTTAATGATTTAGACGGACTTTATACTCTTTCTTACTCTCTTTTGAGACATCTTAATTTATCTCTCTCGGATTTTAATAAAATGTCTCCCATTGAATCAACTATTTTTATGTCTAAGCTCATCAAAGAGAAAGAAGAAGAGAGAGAAGCTGAAGAAAAAAATAACTCAAATAATAAGAATGAGTTTATCTTTTAGCTGATTAATTAAATCATATGGCACAACATTTATCCACTTTATTCAGTTCTCTTGAAAATATTAAAAAGACTACTGAATTAGATGAAAAGTATAAAATTTCTGAACTTACTCTTGCTCAACAACGGGAATTAATTGTTTCCGTTTTTGACCCCTTTGAAACTCCGGCGAAACTTGGAATTGCCTTTAATAATATTATTAATTCCTGTGTTGAAACAACTGACGGAACTAATAAAGATATTACTATTGTTGAAAAACCGATGCTTCTTCGTGCACTTCGGGATTTAACAATCGGAGATAAGTTTACCAAAAAGGTTATCGATGATGAAGGAAATGAAAAAACTGAAAATTATCAGTTCAATACTCTTAATCCTAAAGCTTTTCATAAAATTAAAAAAGAAAAAGAGATTCGTTTAGATGGAGTTATCAAAATTACTCTTTGTGCTCCGACTCTTTCCCGCGATACTGAAGTTAATAAAACTATTATTCAGAAAATCAACAATTATCGAAGAAATATTGAAAGCAGACGTCATCAGCCTGACCCAGGAGAGATTGCGGCTCAATATCTTATTTGTGAATTAACAAAGTATATTAAGTCTATTCAAATCAATGAAGAAATTTTTAACTTTACTGATTTAATTGTTGATGAACAAATTAAAGTAATCAATAGCCTTCCTCAGGAACATATTAATAAAATTACTGATTTTATTGAAGAAGTTAAAAAGGGTGAAGAATTAGCTTTTACTGCTACTAATTTAGAGATCGGAAAACAAGAGAAAATCAGTATTGAACATAATATTTTCTCAAAGGAGCTCTAAGGTTTTCACCTTTAAATAATTGCTAATACAGGCAATTATCATGGCAGAAGCTCTTGAAATAAAACTTCCACAGTCTTTCTTTGATGCTCTTGAAGAAATTAAAGAAAGTTCTGAAGAAAGAAATGACAATAGAAGTGATTCAGACTTTTATGCCAAAAATATTTTAAATGGTGGAAATATTCAAAAAGTTGCTCCAACTTTTACAAGTCAATTAGCTAAAGGTTATGAAGATATTGGTGCCGCTATTTTTAAAGGCGGTACTAAAATCTTCTTTGAATATTGGGATAAGATTAAAAAACAGGAGGAATATAAAAAAGTAGATAAATCTCCCGCAAAACAAATCAATCCCATCATTAATGTTAATCTTCCAAAGGAAAAAGTTCCTAAATTACCCCCGACAGGGTCATTGTCCAATCTTGCTCTTTTAGCCCTTTTATTATTGGGATTAGCTGGAAGAACTGGTCCTCTTGGACAAATTGTTGAATCTATTGCCTATCTCCCTGAAGCTTTAAAAGGATTAGTGGGGACTAAGTGGGTTAAAAGTATTATTGAAAAAATTAAAGAACCTCTTAAAGCTTTTAAAAATGGTTTAAAAGCTATTCCTAAATTTTTTGAAAGTTTCGGTAAGTTAGGAAACTTTATCGGTAAAACTATTGGCAGACTGAGTAAAATCACCGGAAATATTTTTTCATTATTGGGAAAAACCGGAATAGGTATTATTACTAAAACAGTTGGGCCCTTCTTAAAAAAGCTTCCTTTAATCGGAACAGTAATGTCATTATATCAGGCTTATCTTCGATATAATGAAGGAAACTATAGCCAGGCAATTATGGAATTATTTGCCGGGATTTTACCATTCTTCGGACCGGTTGGTGCCGGGGTAGCAATAGGTATTAATGTACTTCAAATGCTTTGGGATGGTAATGTTGGGGGAAGTGGAGTTGCAAAAGCCGCATTAAAGGGTGGAGCAACACTTGCTCGGAATTTTATATCGATGTTTCCGAAAACCCTTGTCAAGCTATTAAAGCCAGTAAGTACCGCACTTAGAAGAATTCCAATTTTTGGCGGCTTAATAGGTCTTGGATTTGCTATTAATGATTTTAAAAATGGCAATAATTTATCCGGAGCATTAAATTTAGTCTCAGGTATTGCAACATTTCTTGACTTATTAATTCCCGGTTTGGGAACAGGTATTGCTATTGGAATAGATGCAATAAATTATTGGGTTAATAATACTGAAAGTGGTAAAAATTTTACCAATAATACTTCTGATTGGTTGGGAAAAGCCTGGACTTGGATGAAAGATCTTTCCAAATATATCTGGGATGGTATTTTAGCTGGCTATAAATGGCTCGAAGATATTTTAGGAAAAGCCTGGCAAGGTATTAAATCTTTCTTTAATGATATTATTAATTGGTATAAAGACGCATTTAAAATTATCGGTAAGAAATTAGATGATACCTGGAATTTTATTTTAGGTTCCGTTAAAAAATCTATTTCTAATACTATTGATACTGTTAAAAGCGGATTTGATAGAATAACTGAAACTTTTAATACTGTTAAAGGTTTTGTTAATGATAAAATTATTAAGCCGTTTAAATCTTTAGTAAATCATGTTCTTATTCCTGTTCTTAAACTTAAGGATAAGATTATGGGAACTAGTACAGCTGAAGAATATCAAAAAAGCTTAAATCAATTTTCTGCTGAAATTAAGTCTGTCTCTGATTTAGATACTCAACAATTAAGAGCTTTGCAAATTGCTCGAGCCGAAGCTTTTAAAAAGTTTGGTACCGATTCGTTAAACGATTCTTCCAAGAAATATAAAGAAGCAATGGAGTATATTAAAGCCAGACAGGCTGAGCTTAATAATACTTCTGCTGATAGTCTTAGTAAGATTCAATCTGATTTAGAAAAAAGTTCTACCACTACTGTTATTGATAAACGCTTGGAAAAAGCTAATGTTAATACAAAGATTGAATTAGAAAATACCAAAACAACTTTAGATGCTCAAAAGATTTCTCTTCAAGAAGCTTTAAAGAAAAACAACCTGCAAACTAATAACATTGCTACTGACCAAGCTACATATATGAATAAACTTCTTTCGGGAATTGACCGTTTAATTGATACGGTCAAGGATAAACCTGTTGCTTTTGCTAATCTTAATATGCCTCAGGTAAATGTTAATAATATAGGTAATGGAGGTTCTTATCAAGGAGCTTCCGATCCTAGATATGGATATAGGTATTAATCATGGCCCTTACACCTCAAGAAGAAGCTGGAATTCGTGAAAGAGCTGCCATTGCAGTAGCCGAGGCAGAAGCAGCAAAAGAAAAAGCAGCTAAGTCAAAAACTCAGGCTGCTGCAAATACTATCCCAAAAACATCTAATGGGGTACAAGAAAAAAATTCAGCTCGGTATTCTCAAATGGAGAATACTTATAATGAACTTCTTTCAAATGTTACTTCTGATGTTAAAAATGATATTAAGAATGGAGATATTGTTAATATTTTAAAGGATTATGACTGGATTGTCAATAAGACAAAAACAGAAGATCTTTTACCATGTGCCTATGTTAGAGAATTTCGCCAAAATGTCTCTACATTTGCAATGTCCATGAAATGGCTGCTAAACAATGTTTCAACAGGATTTATTGATACTTTTGCTAAAGTTGTCGGACAATTTAGCGAAGCTGGAGGAGAAGCTTTAAAAAAAATAGGAAATAGTTTAGGAGACGCTGTATCAAATGCAACTTCTAGTACAAATATCTATAATACTATTGTTACAGGAAATAATCATCTGAGTCCATATGAAAATATGTATTCTTATGATACTACTAATTGTTTAAAATATGTATTTCCATATTTTGATAATGATTATATCAGTCTTTCTAATTCATTTTCTGATTCTCCTCAAACTGGATCATGGTTTCAGACATCTTTAGCAAATAACCTTGATGTTATTGCTGGTATTTCTGGTAATCTGCAAGGAGCTTCTAATGTCGGTGATATGATCGGTAATATGCTCAGTAAAGATAATAGCTTTACTTGGTCAAATGACGGAATTTATCTTGAAAAACCAAAATATTTCCAATATGAAAGCTCTCAGGATGCAGTAGCTATTAATTTTATTCTTTATAATACGGTTAATCATGGAGGTTTAGAAGATACTGCTTGGAAGAAAAATTATCGATTTATTAAGAATATTGCTCTTAAAAATCTTCCATACAGATTAGATGCTTTCAAATATAAAACTCCAGCTCTCTATGAAGTGTCAGTTCCGGGAACAAAATATTTCCCAGTCTCTTTTGTCTCTAAATTAGAAGTTAAAAATTTAGGTACAAGAAGATTTCTCCAATATAAAAGTAATCAAAAAGTATTAGTTCCGGACGCCTGGCAAATAACTATTGTTTTTCAATCATTATTGTATAAATCAGCTAACCTTTATGCAACAGCATTAGAAAAAGGTCCAACTATCATAAAGTAAACCATGTTATATTCTTCAATTTTTAATACATATTATACTCAGGATAATGTACCTTTTTATAATATTCTGAAGAAAATTCAGTTGCCTGAAGACAAGACAAGTGAATTATATACGACATATATTGTTCCTTACAGCATGCCCTGGACAACATTAAGTTATCTAATTTATGGCGATTTAACTTATTATTGGTTAATTTTATTGGCAAATACTAATAAAAAATTAAATCCAATGTATGCCAGTGTAAGCGATAAGATTTTTATTGTTAAACCCGAATATCTGTCAATGGTTGTTGAAGCTATTGAAAATGAAATATGAGAATTATTAAGTCAAATCCTAATATCATAGAAAATATTGAAATTCAGACCATTAACGGGGCTGATTACAGGATTGGTTTATTCTTTGAGTCGAAAGATGATAAAAATGCTTTCATGGTAATTCCATGGGGGATTATTAATAGTTTTACCTATGCAGATGATATTCGTAATGTTGGATTAACTGGGGAAATTATTCTTGATAATATTTCTAATGTTTTTGATCCAATTCTTAATAATACTGATAAATTTTATTTGGGATTTTATTCTTATAATACCTATACAAATTATGAAGAAAATGTTTATTTTAGCATTTTCTCTTCATCAATGATTGGCAATAAAACATCTTCTACTTCTTCTATCTATTCTTTAAAAATTGAAGAAGCTTTTATGGTAGAAGGAGCTAATAGAAATCTTAGTACTTTAAGTTTGGCTAATGGAGGGTCAAATCTTACGACAACTCCCGCTCCTATTAGAACTACTGATAATCTTCAAATTACTACGCCGGTTCCTAAAGCTGAAATAACATCTACCACTCTTGAAGATTTAATTGAATTTGCTTATGACTTTTTGTTATTAGATTTAAAAATTGCAGAAAGCGGAGAATCTACAAATAGTTTATATACGGTTGCGTCTAAATCAACTCCCAGAATTATTGATGTAGATAAACATTCATTTGAATATTTTAAATCTAATTGTCCTTCTGGACAAATTGGAGAAGCGATTTATAAAAATATTGATGATACTACATCTGTTACAATACTGCTTAATACTATTAACAAGAACGTTTACTTTCCAAAAGCTATTGAGCATGATGGAGGAAAAACTACCAAAGTAGACCTGTTAATTGGAGATGTCGGCACAGCTCGTTCTGAAAATTTATCTTTTATTAAAACAAATAATAAAAACATTTATAAAAATGATGTTTTGTTTGGAGAACGAAAAATAACTATTCGTAATATTAAAGATACTTTTACCGCCTGTTTTCAGGATAATCAAATTTATGAAGCAATAATTAACCAGACAGATAGGACCGTTCCAAATGATATTGCAAAACCTGCTTTCTATAGTCCGTCATTTATCTATAATGTTCAGACATTTCCGGTCACTACCATTTTGATTAATAATGAATGGTGTGATTGTGTAGTGGCTCCAATTAACCAGCCTGATACATTTTCAACTACCCTTTATAAGTTTAATGATCTGGTTGAAACATTTGAGAAGGAATATCTCCATCAAAAAACAAAATCTAATATTTCTATTTCAACTGCCGAAAGTCGGGGAATTACTAGAAAAGTACCTCCTTTCAATGATAATAATGTAAATTTTGCAGTATCTGCAAGACTTATTAGAACAATGTTTACAATGAATAAGTCTATTCAATTATCATTACCTGGCAATTCATATCGAAAGGCAAATGAAATCATTTATGTTGATAAAAATTTAGTTTCAGCAAATAATGATAAAAATGGTACGCAAACAACTTTTTCTAATTTAATTGAGAGTAACTATTATTTTGTTACTCGAGTTGTTCATACCTTTAAAGGCCAACAATATAGTAATGAACTATTTCTAAGCTCTTTCTGTAATCCTCTATAAAGCAACATGTTCATTTATAAGCTAAATTCAATCGAAAAATTATTAACCGTAGCTAAAAATCGGGAATATGTACAAAATAATCCTGAACTTTGTAAGCTGCTTGAAAATCCTTTAATTAAGGATGATACTGAATTAGCTATTCATTATAATGAATATAAGTTGAATTATCCTGATTCAGCTAAAAAGTTTGTAGATTATTTTTATATGCACGGACCTGAACTTGATGTTGGGTCCTTGGATGAATGGCGTACTATTATTCAAAATGATCCTGAACTTTTAGAGGAAGCAAATAAGAATGATTGTCGAATTGACGAGATTTGGGCTGAAAAACAAGCTGATAAAGAAAAAAATTATTCTTGGTCAACATTAGCAGATTTATATGACTGCTTGTCTAAGCCATGTCAATATACTAATATGATTTCTCCTTCTATTGGTACAATTGGAGATAATCAGCCAAAATATAACCTTAAAAACACAAGTGGTTCTGATGAAGCAACTACGTTATTAGGTATTCCGGCATATATGATTAATAAAATGCCCCGATATTTGCTTCAAGGTATTACCCAGTTAACTGACATGATTTCTTTGCAGTCTTCTGATATTTTTAATAAGATATTAGGCAGTAAAAAAGCTGTTAAAGAGGACCCATATATTCTTAAAGATGTTGAAACTATTGGAGGAGATGTACTTGGTACTATTGCTTCAAGGATGGGTGATTGCTTCCGTCTTTATGAATATAAAAGACGTTATAACCCATATGATTATGAACAAAATATGACCAGATCTGACCGATTTGGTACAGTAGTTTATGATGAGAATGGTAATCCCCATGTAAAAACACCAAATGGCAATAGTATGGAAAGTAAAACTGCCATTTTCTCGGATAATAGTCGTCTTAATCCAAATGTGAGCATAAACGATATTCGATTAAAAAATATTGGAGAAGTATCTCAGGATAATACTCTTCCAATAAAAATTACTGCTTATAATCCTATCTTTCTTCCAGACGGGCGTTATTATATTGATGCTAATACTTCTAATTATGATAATGTTGGAATAGTCAGTGGAACTAATGAATCTGGAGTACGTCTTTTGCCGAATAGTGCATCTGGTATTGAACAATTGTCTAAAGAAAATAAAATACTTCACGTCGGGTGTGCAACGCGTCCTAGAGATGTGATAAAATATTATCAGGCTTTTCTTATTAAAAATTATCCAAATCTTTCTCTTCCAAAGAACTTCTCAACATTAGTATCAAGAGCAATCAAATATTCTGATTTAAATGTTGTTCTTTTCTTCCCTAATGGACAACGTGTACTTCCAGTTTTTGATACTGGTGGTGGCCAACCTGAATCTCCTTGGATTGATATAACTGCCCAATATTTCTTTACTAAAGAAGGATGGGGGTTAGCTACACTCTATGATTCTTCCGGTAAAGCTATAACAAGCGATGCCAATAATCCGATGCCAGAATTATTGGCATCTTCCGAACTTTCTAAAGCTAAGATTCAGCCTTATAAAATTAAGGCAATGAAGATTAACGGTGCTCCTAATAATAATGGGATAATTAACGGAAAATATTTCTTTTCTGAAAGTTTCTGCCAAACTAATGGATTAGATCCTCAAGTATATGCTCAAGTTGATCAGGGAGCTCGCTTGGCTGGACTTCAAACTTAATATAGTCATCTATTATCAAATTAAAAAGAGGAAAATTTATTCATCTTCCTCTTTTTCTTCATTTTCAGGAGTTACTGTCCTTATTTCAGGAATAATATCATCGTCCAATAACTTCATAACTTCTTCTCGTGTCATTGGGGGACGAGTCATAGACATATTAATCTGTTGAAGCTTAGCCGCCTGTTTAAATTCTTCAAGTTCTTTTGCTTGTTTTAATTTTTCATTATTAAGAAAGATCTTTGTTAAATTTTCTACTGCTTTAGTCTTAGAACCAATCATTTCTGCAACAGATGTAATTAATTCTGCATCAGGAGTAGATCTAATTTGCTGCAGTAAAACATTAATAATATCTTGAGTAGTAGATACAGTTTCTACACCACTTTTAATAATGTAATCTTCCAATTGTTCCCTATCTAAATGTTCAATTTCTTGATTTTCAATTTTAGCTGGAACTAAACTAGGTTGAGCTGATTCTTTGGATAATTCATCCAGAATCATTTGTAAAGAATCATCAGCATAATCTTGATTTAACATTATTGATAGTTAATAGTGCACCTTTTAAAATTAAGAAATTAATTACAAATCTATTAAAAGAATATATTATAAATTATGGAGGATATAGATTATACTGATGATATTTTTGACAATCTTTGGATTAAAAAATATGCGCCAAAAAGTATTAGTGAAATGGTTCTTTCTGAAGAAAATAGAACCAAGGTAGAGGGATATATTAGAGATAATGATATTCCTTCATTATTATTTTGCGGTAAACCTGGTCAAGGTAAGACTACTTTAGCCACTCTTCTTTGTAAAGAAATTGATGCAACTACATTAATGATTAATGCCAGTTTTGATAATGGTATTGATGTAATTCGCGGACGAATTAATAATTTTGTCCAAACAATGTCACCAACTGGCTCATTAAAGGTTGTTATTCTCGATGAAGCTGATCGTTTGTCTCCTTCTTCCCAAGATGCCCTTAGGGGAATGATTGAAGATAATGCGGAACATACTCGTTTTATTTTAACTGCAAACGAACAGGCGAGAATTTCTGATGCTTTGCAATCTCGTTGTATTTCTTTGAATATTACTCCTCCGAAAGCAGGATTTGCACAATATGTGATGGGAATCCTTAAAAAAGAACGAGTAGTCGTCCCTAAAGAACATTTTTCTGGATTAAAAACTGTTTTAGAGCAGTATTATCCAGATCTTCGTAAAACAATTGGTATTATTCAATCTAATATTACCAATAATACTCTTATCATTGAAAACAAACTTATCAATAATGAATTCATTAAAAGCATTTATGAAAAGTTTGATGAAATGAATCCTATCGATCTTCGTGAAGTATGGATAAAATCTGAAAATGAATTTCAAGGAGATTATGTTTATCTTCTTAAAAGCTTCCATGAATTTATCTATAAAAAAGATGATATTAGTCCGAATGAACGAGCTAATATCATCTTAGAGATTGCGAACGGTCTGCGAGATAGTGTATTTGTAATAGATCAGGAAATTAACTTTTATGCGACCATTCTCAGAATTTTAAAGCAACTTGGAAAGTTTTAAGCTTTAGCTTTTGTATCTACTTTGCCTCTAAGCTCCATCTTAGATTTGATAGCCTTTTTAGGATCAATCTCAGTTGGAGCTTTTTCATTTCCTAATTTATTATCTTTGACAGGCATTTTATGAACAGGCTGCTTAGTAGGAACTGCCTTTACATCTTCGCCTTCTTCATCTTCAGTATCTACTACTTCATGAACGTCAGGTTCATTAGAATAGGTAAATTTACGATTTGCTGGAATAGTATCAGGAAGATTAATACCGTCATTATTAATTCGTTCAATTTCCTTAATCATTGGGCCTGGGAGAGTAAGAACAGTCAAATAACGGCCTCCCCCTCCGTCTAAGCCAATATCAAAAGACATCGGAATAGCTTCTGGAGATCCTTGTATAAATGGAGTTTGATTAATAGAAACAATTTTAACTATAGCATCTCCATTTCTTTGTTGATTAATAATATCTTGAAGAATTTCCTTTTCAGTTACAGGAAGATTCTTAAAAATTTCACTTTTTTCAATCGAATCTAAGAATCTGATTTGATCGCCAACTAAGAAGCTACCTAAGCGGTAACGAGTCATTAACGATTCAAATAGAACATCTAGTTTAGAGTCTTTAAGCATAAGCATATTTAATGTCCATTAAATAAATGAGACGTGGCCAATATTAAGTTATCAAACTTAGCCAAGACTTTTGAAGATAAAACGGCAAAAAATCCTTCAGACCTTTCTAACTTTGAAAAGTCTGTTAATACATTATACAAGGATATAAAGTTTGACCTTACTGATATTAATAACTCCGGCATTTTTACCGATAATTCTATCAATAGCAATCTTTCAGCTAAAGATATTGAAGTATGTATCAATGAAAATGCAATTTATAATTCTTTAAAAAACTGGTTCAGGACAAGTGAATGTTCTCGTCTTTTAAATCCTGATTTAAAATTTGATTTACGTTCTTATTTGTTTGAAGGAATTAATGAATATACTGCATACTTTCTCGGCCTTGAATTAATGCAAAAATTGCCTTATTTTGAGCCGAGGATTAATGTTGAGGACTGCCAAATTCAATTAGACTATCTAAATGATGCTTATATTATTAATATGACCTTAACGATTCCATCCTTAAATAACAAGACTATTAACTTAAAAGAAATTTTAAATTCTTCTGGATATACTACTCTTTAGTTCCATGGCTATTACTTCTAATACAACTCCTAGTGACCAAAATTTCGCTTTATTTGAAGGTAGTTCAATTAAACAATTTATAATTGAACAACTCAATAAAGGAGGAATTTTTATTGACCAGCAATATCTTGGATCTAATTTAAATGCCTTTATTGATATTATTGCAGTTATGCTTCAACAGCTGCAATTCCATTTTAATACCTCTGCCACTGAAAATACTTTTGCTACGGCGAGCTTATATGAAAATATGAATAAGCTTGTAAGTTTGTTTAATTATAAGCCTAATGGTAAACAGACTTCTATTCTTCCTATTTCCATTTTAGCTTCTTTAAGCTCTAATAATAAAATTGGAACTTTTCTTATTCCCCGATATTCATTTATCAATTATAATAAATCTTTTATTTTAAGGAATGATTTAGTTTTTTCTTCTCTATTAAACGAAGAAACAGAAATTAATGATATTCTTTATCAAGGTTCATTAACAGAATCTGATATTTTCTTAACCTCCGGAGAAGAATTTCAAGTCATTACCTTAATAGATAATAATATCAAAACTGATAACGGTCGATTTATTACTGATAATTTCTTTGATGTTTATGTTAAGGAGCCTAATGGCAAATGGGTTCAATATGAAGAAGTAAAATCTTTATTCGAATCTAAGGGTAATGATAAAGTTTTTGAGCGGAGACTTAATGAAAATTATAATTATGAATTTAAATTTGGTAATAATATCAATGGCTATAAACCTGTAGAAAATTCTGAAATTATTATTTTTTATGTAATTTCAGATGGTTCTTCTGCTGAAGTTGGTGACGGGCTTATTAATAATACTGAATTATTTTTGTATAACTCTACAAAATTTCAGGAAATTATTATGGACACAACAACTGGTATTTTTGATATATTACCAGCCTATATCACTCCAAATGATTTAAAGTATATTAAAGTTTCTAATACTGGTTATTCAACTCCGGTTTCTGCAGTTGAATCTGTTGACATTATTAGAAATAATGTCCCTAAAATCTTTGCTTCTCAGAATCGTTTATTAAACGAACAAGACTATATCACTTATATCAACAAAATGTTTAATAATTTTGTTAAAGATTGTTATGTCTTTTCTAATTCTGAGTATACTGGTTCCTATTTGAAATATTTTTATAATATTGGTTTGGATGCACCAAATGATGATCCTCGTGTTGCCCTTAACCAAGTAACCTTTCAATCTTCCTGTGGATTTAACAACGTTTACGTGGCTCTCCTCCCTCTTATTAATACTATTATTAATGATAAAATACCGAATTATGTGAATACTAATCTTAAACAATATATTGTTGAAGGATTAAATTCTTATAAAGATATTGCACATAATATTGCACCGATTGACCCAATTTATAAAGCCGTTTCTTTTGGGATTATCCGGGCAGATAATAATAGTTTACCAGAACATTTTGAAGATGTCCAATTAGTATTAGTAAGAGACAAATATAGTAACTTTAATAGTGATTATATTACTTCTCAAGCAACTAGTGTCTTTAATAACTTTTTCAATAATGTTAAGCTGGGAGCAACTATCGATATTTCATTGCTTTCTGCCCAACTTGCCCAAATCCCAGGCGTAATTGATATTAAAATGCAGGATGGGACTAATGAAACCGATAAATTAACATTTATTGTCTGGAATCCTCTTTATGAAGAAAATGATTTTACAATAACCCAGCAAAATATTCTTCTTTCTCCATTTATGTTCCCTTATTTTTATGATTTAAGGAACATTAACTCTAAAATGATTGTCATAAATGAGTAATACTTTTAAAGGTAGGATTACAATTACTAATGATTTAACAAATCAAGAATATAACCCTGTTTCTGATGTAATTTTTACAGTTTCAGGGTCTACAGTTACTTTATCTTTTAATGATAATCAAATTGTAGAGACTTCTGACTTAGATGAATCTGGTAATCCTATCTCTTACCAGATTTTTAAAAAATTTGACCGAGAAATTTTATGGGATTTTGGAGATGGGGCTAAAATTAAAGGATTAACAGCTACCCATACCTATAAAAATCCTGGCTCCTATAGTGTAACTTGTACATGTTTTGATGCTGATGAAAATCCTTACAAAAACAGTTATCCCAAAGCTGAGCAAACAATCAAAGTCGTGGATATTCTCCCGACTATTATCTCTTATACTTCTGCATACCTTAAAAAAGTTGAAGCTGGACTTTTAAAAAATGTATATGCCGGACAACAAATAGAAGTTGCTGAAGTTATTGCCACTTTAGACAAAAGTATTACAAATAAAGTACCAATTAAATGTCATGCTGTTAAAGCTGGAGCAACCAATATTTTTGATCTTCCGCCTAATAATCCTTATCAGCATTTACTCCCTTATAATACTTTCTTAGATGAAGATAATGAACCGACATTATCTATTATCCCAGAATATAAAGATGTCTATGTAGTTTTTGATTATTCAAATGATTCTGGATTGATTCTTAATTTGTATATTATTAATCCAGAAATGACTGCGTTAACTGAAGTTGAACCTTTAATAGTAGATTCATCCATCAAATATATCTGTAATACTTTAATGGTTCCTTCATTAGATTCTATTTCTACTTTAAATTATTACCATATTGGTCAAAGCGGAAAAGCTTCTATTAAATTTCAAGATGATTTACCTTCTTCCCAGGATGAATTAACTTTTGTGCTTGATACTGATTATTTTCCTGATGATAATGTCCTTTTAGGAAAAAATACTATCAATCTTGTTTCGATTGGAACCAGTTTGGAAATTAAACAAAATAATCCTGATAAACTCAATATATTCATTTCTACAAACGGCTTAACAACTGCGGATAATTCAGATGAGCATCCTATTATAGATATTTCTTTAGAAAATAATACATTTAGTTTTTGTAGGGCAAAATATCTAGGTATAGATTCACCATTTGTAATACGTTTAATAGCAGATAATTATGGATATTACTTTATTAAAGATATTGCCATTAAAGAAATAATTGGTAATTGTGAAAATGCCTCTGTTGAGTTTTATACCGGATTAGAATCTGTATTGGGTACTCCCTATATGTCTATGGGTTCTTGCTTCGGCACTCTAAGGCCATTGGTGGAAACGGATGAACTTACTTCCACATTTAATTTATCTGTATCATGGGAAGGAACATCTCTTCAAAAATCAGATTTAAGCGTAGATAATTTAACTTTTATTGATCTCAAAAGCTTTTCTAATAAGGATTCAAAATATTATTTGGATCCTAAGCAGGATTATACTGAATATTCAGCCAAAGAAATCTGGAATATCTATAAAACTCATCCTGTTTTTGAAAATCTTCCATTTTTAGACCAATATATGCTTGGTATTTTTGAATCAGATAACTTTTTGGAAAAAGTTATTAATAAAGGTAATAATTTTGTTAATGATTTTGGGAATATCAATACTTGCTCTATTATTAGCCTTATTTCTATCTGCGAAAGTCTAAATCTTACTTTAGACTTGTATAATAATGAAAATTTCTCTCAGCCTGAAAGTATTAATCAGCTTTTAAAAATTCTTTCCATTAACCATTCCAGATTAATTGGTACCAAGTTTAAAGTTAAAGATGAATTTGAGACACTTGATAAGCTTCCGGGTAAAAATCGAGGTCCTCAATATAATTTAACTGAAAAAATCTATATTAAAACTGTAAATGGCAAGCGAATTTGGCCAATAATTGTTTGTTATGATAGATTTGCTAAGCAATATTTTCTTCTTAATACTGCTCTTTTAGAAAAAGTGAGAAAATCTCCTATTAAAACCGATGAACAAGGAGAGTATTTTCAATTAATTGAGTATTTTAAGACCTGGGGATGGAATTTGTTATTAGGAGATTTCGAAAAAGAGCTTTTTAATATCATTTCCCCCAATAAAAACCTTTATCAAATGCTTAATCTTTTAGCTTCTGAACCAATTGAAGATAAAGCTCGAGAACAATTAAACAAATTTTATTACTTCTATCAGTATATTGATACTAATGAGACAGATATTCACAATTCTTATCTGAAACCAGAGACTATTTCTGATAATATTAAAGATTATAATACCTGGTATAAAGCTGACGGTTCTATTGACCGATTACTTTATAAAACCTTGATTGAGAATCTTGGACTCAATTAGTCCTTTAAATATCTCCAAGGTAATGATAAACTTTGAAATTAATTCAATTATTAATTCTAATAGTGTTCCGTCTGAAGTTAAGGACACTATTAAACCTTATACATTTATTGAATTTATTTCAAAAACTTCTTTTGAAAATGATAAAGAAGTCTTTTTGACTTATTATAAAGAATATCTTACTGAATGGGCCAAAGTTAAAAATGATGACCATCAAATTATTGAGACTAAAGAATTAATTCAGTCTCAGATTATTGATTTACTTAAAATTATTACTGTTTCTTATGCTACCTTTGAAGAACAGGTCTTTTTATCTAATCTAAATTGGAATTTTAATTCATTAGAAGATCCTAATGAGAAATTAAAGGCTAAAAATGCGATTTACTCAGCATTACCTATCTTTGTTTCCAGAATTAAAGATATTGCCGCTTTTTATAGAAATAAACGTACCGAAGCAACTTTTGTAATTGAACGAAATAAGATTAAAGGTACTCAACTTTCTGTAGAAAAGATTATTTTTGATAAAATTTTAAGTTTTCTTTTTAATGAAAATCCTGAACAAGTAAATTATGTTCAAAATTATTTGAATGTCTCTATCGATAACTTTGTAGACATTTATTCTGATTATTTTGATATTGACCGGGCTTTATCGCTTTCTTGTGACTATAACGATATTGATTCTTCTCTTTATTTTGAGCTAGAAAATATATTAAGAGACATGATCTTTGACGGAAATGTCTATCTTCGGGAAATTCCATTAATTGCCCAGCTTAGTCTCGACTTATCTCAGGATTGTGTTGGAGATAAACTTACGTTAAAGAATGAATTGCTGGAAAGCAGTAAAGTTTCTCTAATATCCAATGATGAAAAAATTAATATTAGAAAGAAACTTTATAAAAAGTACATTGGCGTTGATTTTTATTACTTGATTAAGGATTCCGAAGGTAATATTACTACTGATGTATTCATTAAAGCTGATAATCCTTCAAATAATCTTCTAAACCAGCAAACTGTTGACACTCCATTTACTGAATCCAAACAATTAGAACTTCTCAAAAATATCGGTTTATTCTTTAAACCGGATAAAACAAGTTTACTTAGAGTTAATACAACTAACTTTGATTATTCTATTGATGAAAGTAAAGTGGAGCCTAATAAGGTTTACATTTTTCCTGATCCAAAAATTTATGGTAATGTAGCATTTAATCGACAAAAAGATTATCCTTATATCATTGAATATTCTTTAACTGAATATTCTAAAAACTTTAACTTTGGCTGGGCCGCTAATGATCCATTGGTTGTCAGCGATGCTCAGGCAATGTTTGCCTACTATTCTAAAGAACAAGATGTTGACAAGCTCAATAAAAATAATATTGTTTCTTTAAATTTCTATGAACTTTTTGATAAAGGATTTATAAGTTCCTTTAAATCTGACTTATATGGTAATAAATTTGCTATTTTTAAAGAAAAAAATGGTAAATTTGCCCGAGATTGGAATTTTACTCCATTTGTTCCTCAGCCCGAAGTAGAAGAAAAGTTTTTATTAGTCGATGGAGGCGTTTTAGGAGTTGATGATGTAGGAGTTTCTACTGAAGTTTCGGCAGATAAAATTACATGGACTCCTGAAAATCATTATTATTCTTACTTTATCGAGGGAGGTATAAGCACTCTTCTTCCAGCTTATTTCCGTGCTTATATTCCTAATGGTGCAACAATTGGCAATGGTGATTTGACTCTTGCTATTGAAGATATTTTAAATGAACCATTTAGTGCTGTAATAGACGGCAAGTTTATTACAACTGATTATAACGAAATTATCGATAATAGTCAGTTTACTTTGCCTAAAATTTATTATCAGAATGAAGAATACAAGACAGAACCTCTTCCTGATCATCTAAAACCTGATTATGAAAAAAATAAGGAAAAGACTTATTTTGAAATTCTTGAAGAAAAAGGTACAATCTTAATTTCTATTACTGGATTAGGACAAATTACTGACATATATTCAGCATTTCCCTGGTGGCAAACTTCTGCCGATAATGAAATTTATAATTTCTTTATTGAGAATGCTATTGATATTGATGTTATTGAGAATATATTCATCATTAAAGCTAAAAATCCAGCGACAGGAGCAATTCATTTATTATTTGAAGGTATTAAATTTAATCCTCTGACTAATAAATTTGAACAGCTCTTTACTAATAAACAAGCAATTTTCTTTAATAATGAAAATCCCTTGATTAAAGCTTCTTATTTTGATGCCTTTAATTACAAGAGTTTTGAACTTATTAATCCTGCTTTCTTTTCTGGAAATGCAAATATTTGTGATAAAGGTTCTGATATTTTCTATATTGAGAAGCTTCATAAATGTTATTTTGCAGTAATGAATGTTTCCATTAGTGAAAAATATGTCGATGGAACAAAAATTGAATTTCCTGTTTATTATCCGGACATTTATGAAATTGATTTAATTAATTTTACCGTTAAAAAATATTATTTTCATACTGAAGAGCAAAAAGCTGAATCTTTCCAAATTCCTTCTTCTCTCTTTAAAAATGGATCAGTAATGATTCAAAAGGCTGGAAATCCATGCTTAACTTATTCATTCGATACAAATACATTTATGCTTTCTTATGTCTTATATGATGTGAATATGTGCCCTTATGTTTATAAACATTTCTTCCAATTAAGCGTATCTGGAGTTGAATTATTTGGAGAAATAGATCCAGATTCTTTAGACTCGACCGTTTATGGTCCGGCATTTACCGGACAGGAATCTGTCATTACGCCAGGAGATAAAACAACGACTCTTTATCTGAATTTTAATACCAACTTTATTGTATCTTAATGGATCCAAATGCTAAAGAAATTAGACCAGCAATCGAACTAGACAATCTTTTAGTCTGGGATGAGGCATCTTTGCCTGAATATCCTTCCGGAGAAAATATTTTAGTAGAAAATAATTCAGAAGTATTTCTTAATTTTTATTATACAAATTTTCATGCAATGCCTCCACTTTTTAGCCAGGGAGGAACAGTTACTAATAAAATTACTAAAATTATTGTTGATTGGGGCGATGGCCAATCAAATGAATATAATTACCAGATCGACACCTCGAATATTAATTGGCTTAGAGATATTAGTACCTGGTTAGCTGAGATCGGTCCGCATCGATATAGCTTTCCTACGGGAGAAGAAGGAGAGAAATCAATAATTATTAAATTTTATGATTCTGCCAACTATTTTTATGGGCTTAAAATTAATTTAGATATTCTTTCTAAATCATTTTATAATTTAAAATTTGAATTAGATGTACAGAAAGCAGTCTTTAATTCAGAACAATCTTCTGTGATTTTTAAAATTAATAAATCACAAACTCCTGGTGAAATTCCTAATGATTTAGATGCTCAAATTCCCATAGTCTCGATTCTTAATTGAGCTTTAAATATCCTCAATGAGTATCAGGCCTTTAAAGTCAAAGCCATTCAGTGAAATTAAAAATTTAGAATTATCTTATTTGGATAATTCTTTAGAGTTTCTTAATACCTCTTACTCAACTTCCGAATCTTTTAATTTTAATCTTTATAATGCCCTTAAAAATATAAATGATCTTACGGTCAATAATTATTCTTATTTTTTCCTGGGTAAAAAAGATTTATACACTAACTGGTTAAAGGCTAATATTAAAGAAAATGAAACAAATGGTTATATTACTCCTATTACTTTCATTTTAGAAGGTAAACCTGCTTTTCTATACTTTAATCAACAAAATATTAGTCTTACGCCGGACCATAAATTAACCTGGGATACTGATTTTACTCTTTATTCAGTTGAAACAGTTTTAGCCCAGGGAATTGATCCGGCTATTCAACAAAATTATCTGTTTATTATTGAATATATTGAGGGGACTAATAAATGTTATATTAAACATATTAACGGTAAAACTGACTATTATCTCATTAACAGAAAATGGGACTATAGGCTAAACCAGTATACCGGAGGGCCTTGTGATGATCTTTGGTTCTCTTCTCAAAAAGATTTAGCCGAAGTATTCGGTCAGTTTAACTTTATTAAAACTGGAGATACTTTTCTTTTTTATCTTGCTTGTACTGATGATTATAAAGTACAAAGGCAAGACGGCACATATATGTGGGTTTCTGCCAAATATAATTTGGAATATGAAGCTTCGGAAAATAATTATAAGTTGAAAGTTCCTCAAACTTCTCCAGAAAACCTTCTTTATTATATTGATCCACAATATATTGGTCAAATTGTCCAACTTGACAGCTATAATGGAAGATTAAGAAGTCTTGGTCCTGATTCTATGAACGATACTAAACTTACTTTGGTATCTAATCCAGACCTTGCTCCATTGGTTAATTATAATGGAAAAAACTACAATGTAATTTCAACAATTACTGATAAATTTACTGATTTAACAGATTATATCAATACTTCCTGGATTTCTTATAAAGATAGGAACTTTGCTAATGTAAATGTAGAAAAATCTGCGTATAATTTAGAGAGCCAATGCCTTTTTCATCTTCAATATAACAATATTGATGATAAATTTTCCACAACACTCAATATTATTCCTTTAAAAAATCATCTTTCTCCTAAAAACTTCGCAATAAGAGGAGATTATCTTAATACGGGAACAAATAATGATCCTAATGTAGATTTTCGCGAATATACATCATTAGAAACAGGTACAAATCAAGAATTTGGCAATTCTACTGTTACTTTAAATTATATTTTCTATGATATTGAATATATTATCAATCCTGGGGAAGATTTAGCCTTTTCTATTGGTGCAAATGAAGATAATGATAGAGGAGTTGCTTTATATCCCTTCCAAAAACTTAATATCAATGATACCAAATTTGTTAAAAACGGATCTTTTGGCTCTACTAACCCATTTTTATCTGACAAAGTTAAAAAGTTACAAACCAATTCTGTTTTTTCAAATAATGGAAGGTATCTTCATACATGGTTATACCAGTCTAAATCAAATCCATACGGTATTTGGCTAGACCGTTATTATTATCCTAATATTATCTCCAAGCAAGATGCTTTAAAGGGCAAAGTTAATTTTGATCCTGCCTCTTTTAATGACATTATTGACAAAGATTATGTTCAATCTGATGAATTATTTTATTCATATATTCAGGATGCACCTTACTTTGACAAGCAAAGTGACCTGATGTTTGAACAAAATGGGCAATATGTTTATTCCAGGGTGGGAAAAGATCAAGTTAATGCGATTATTTCCAATATTTCTGATGCCAAAGAATATGAATTATCTTCTTATTCCAGTAATGAAGAAGTAGTTACAATTAATAATCTCAATATCAAAAATTCAGGTATTTTAGATCTGAATTTTGATATGTATCTTGATTCAGATAAAGTTTATGGGCTTGATTTATTTGCAAATTCTTCTACTAATGGATTAAGCATCAGTAATCTTAATGATGTCACCCCATTTCTTTATACTTTTGACAATTACTATGATTCTAATAATAATTTGTCAAATGCTATCGTAACATTACATAATACTAATTTTGATATTATCAAGCAACTTGATATTCAACATTTATACAAAAATAATGAGGAAATTTTAGGTTTAGCCCTTAATATTCCCTATGAAGATTTTGCTATTATTGGTTCAGAATATATCTATATTGTTTCTTATGACTTGATTCTCAAAGAACGAATTAAACTTGTTAACGAGAATGAAGTTCTTAAAAAAGTTAACATTATTAATAATAAACTTTTTTATCTTATTGACAAGCAATATAAATTTAATCTTCCTGATAATCAAACAGATATTTTTAGGCATTTTTATGTTCTTGATCTTGATAGAACAACAGATGAAGTATCTGAATTAATGGCATATATTCCCGGAACTTCAAGATTAGTTTATAAAGTTACCGATTTAACTCAAAATAAACTTTATCCGGTATATTATTCTTCATCAGCCGGTGAAAATGATAATAATATTGTTTTCGACCATATTGATTTAAACGGAAAACAGGTATATCGTACACAAAATTCCGACATCGCTCCTTTACCAGAAGGATTATTAGAAAGTACATATGTTTATCTGTTAGATGATACAGGATTTAGTAAAGAGCAAAATTATTATTGTCCGGATTTAAGAGTAGCTGAATCTTTATTGACAGTTACTTCTCAGGGTATTAATTCAATCTTTATTGATAAAGATGATACGGCATACGCTTTCCCGTATATTCAAGTTACTAAGCAAAATATAGAAGATGGCTTGTTTGGTATTCGAGAACGTGTGCCAGATGCTCTTTATCAGATTGAAAATATTGATTTAAATGATTATAAGCAAAGGGTTATTGATTTACCGGATGCTAATATCATCTTTACTTCTTACAATAGGATATTTGATATTTCAGTCAATGATTTAAATCAATTTGCCTGTTTAAAATACCAAAGCAACAAAACCAGTGATTCTAAAAAGTTGGAATTACAACTTTTTGACCGGGCAAAACGTCCGCAAAGATCTATAATTGTGGGCGATTTGTACGATAATGCTTTTGGATTAGATGCTCTCAAAATTTATAATAAAGGAAACCTTGAAAATGATTTTGTTCTTTTTACTTCAAAATATGATAAAGAATTTGAGGTTACTAATTATTATGTATTAATAGTTGACCAAAATTATCAGTCGTCTGAGCATCAATTAACTTTCGAAGTAAGCCCTGATTTAACTTCTTGTACAAATTATTCTCAAATTATTACTACTCGGGATATTAATGTTCTTAATTTTTCATTAAACCTTCCCAAGAGTTCTTTAATAAATGATAAATTTGTTTATAGCTTTGCTTTAGATGAAATTATTGCAGGATGGTATAATTTCCGAGTTATTATTGATCTTAATAATGGAGTATTTGAAGTTTATGAAAATGAACAACTTCTCCCCGTTAAAAGAAAAATTACTATCAATCCTAATGTTTATAATTTAAAGAATGTTTTTAATTATCCATTTATTTTAGGAACGGCATCTTATAAAAATGCAATAACTTTAAATGACTTTTTAGGATTTAAAGATGAAAAGCCTTTTAATGCGGTTAATTTTAGAATTAAAAACTTTTTACTTTATTCTAAATTATTATCTGAAGATGAAAGACAAGCCCTTCTTTTATCTTTTTCTGATTTAGAGCCTCTAACTATTACTTTACCAGGCGGACAACGTAATAATTTTGAAGAAATTATTCGTTATTTCAAATATAATCCGCCTGCTAATATGTCTAATACCATAAGAATTAATATTAAAAATTCCGGTATTACTAAATTAAGCGACCAGCAAAATCTTTCTTTGGATATTCTTAGAAAGATCAATGAAGAACTTGCAGTTCCATTAAACATTAAAGAAATTAAATTTATCTAATGACTAAAAAATATTATTCTACTAATGAATATTTTCTAATTGATCCGATTACAAAAGAACAAATACCTTATGAAGGCTATGTTCTTGTAGAAAATAATATTCCTTATACATTCGATGATAAAAAAGAACTAGTCATAGGTAATAATTATACAACAAAGATTAATTTATCTAATGATTTCTTTGATAGATTGTTAGATGTTGATCTTAAATTGCCTTATAATTTAGCTGATTGTACTTTTGCAGCTAACGATTTCCTTAAAGCATCTGTTATTAATAAAATTATTAATAATTTAGAAGCAAATAACACCTATATCTTTAAAAATTGTCTTATTGCTCAAAATGACTTGCCTTTAAGCGAAAAAATCCCAGTTTTATCTCCCCATAGACCATTTGCTTCTGAAGATAAAACTGAATTTGGCCCGGTAGACGGATGGTTTTATTCCAACATATCTTATAGTACTCCCCAAAATATTTGGAATAAATTAGATTGGCCTGATACTGTTGAGGGTTATAATTGGGGAACTGAAGATATTATTGATAGTATTGTTGTTCCAACTAATAAATTTACTGATAAGAAAGATGCCGATGGAAACCCAATGAAACTATATGCTGTTTTTATTGGAAGATCTACTTCTATTCAGCTGATGAACCTTTACTTATTTCCTTATGATGAATTACAGCAAAGTTCAGATCCTTTATTAAATGAAGGAGACCATGCTGAAGAATTAAATCAACGAATGTTTGAAGAAATCTCTTCAATTAATAATCAAAATATTAGTGGTTCTAATGTCAATAATTTGAATATCTTTACATTTTCTAAAATTGATCCAAATAACATTGACTCAGCTTCATTTAAAAATATTTCTGGAATAGCTTTAGATGGAAATTACTTGTATGTAATTGATAATCAGTTAAATGGTCTTTTTAAATATGATATTTCCAAATGTTTATCTGATCGAGGAGCTGCAACAAATAGAATAATGCTTGTTGACCAAATTCAAGGCTTTGGAGATTTAAATCAGCCTTATCGATTTAATAATCCACAATCTATTGCGGCATTTGATAATACAATCACTGTCTTCGATAAAGGAAATAATGTAATCAAAGTTCTCGATAACTTCTTCAACCATAAATTTACCATTCGTTCAGGCGGATTTATTCGTCAAAATACAAGAACAGTGTCAATTTGCCCTTATGAATTTATTCTTAATGAAGAAACTATAGAAAAAGGTTCAATTTGGGTAATTACTGAAGCTGCAGATAAAATTATTATTAATATTTTCTCTAATAAAGGAGAATACTTGGGTGATTATCAAGTTCTTTATCTTGAACTACTTAAAACTTACTGGTATAATCCTGAAGATGGACAACCTTCTTCAGATGAGCCAATCTATAATCAAGAAATCGTTAAAAAAATTGATTTCTCATATAATAATTCAAATTATTTCTATATTGTTACTAATAAACGAATTGTTAAATTTCAGCCGTCTAAATTAACTTATCCGATTGGAATTATTTCTTATTATTACCGTTCAATTACTCTCGACGATTTAGTTTGGGAAAATGTTTACATGTCCTGGGAAAATGTTCAAGACTTAGGGAATAATTTAATTCCTTGGGATTATGATCGTTCTACAGAATTATCCGCTTATCCTCAAAATGTTTGTTTTTCCATAACAGGAACTCCTGAATTAAATGAAGATGTTATTTTTAATATCATTGATAATAGAAGTTATTATGGACAAGGAAAGTTGCAAAGAGTAGATAATTACACAGACAATAAACTTCTTTATTATGATAAGAATAGAGACTATACCTACCTTAAAATAAATCTGGATGGCAGGGTTAACCCACCAGTTTTAGTGAATACAGGTGATATTGTAGATGAATACCGTCCTTCTGCTCAAAATACCCCGGAAAAAGTTGAAGGTAAAACATTTGTTATTAAAGAAGAGGAAGTTATTTTTAAGCTCCATAAGAATGTTATCCTTTTCTTTAAAGAACCGAATATTTTAAAGTCTTCTTTATTAAAATCTGATATTAATGTTTATTCTGAAGAAGAATTAAGCTTTAAAGATAATCAAGAATACTATAATGTCCTTACATTTAATAAAATTCTTTATAAACTTTTCTTTAACTTATCAGAAATTAAGAAATATATTTTCGGAACATTTGTTGGAGGTTACAGCATTGACGGGTTGATGACTTATGACCATGTTAAGCCTGATTCATCTTTCCAGGAATTAGGTTCTGATAAAGAAAATTTCTTCATGGGAGAGAATGAGTTAACATCAATCATCCTCAATAGATGCTTTACCTCAATCTATAATACTCAAGTAAATATCATCAAGAAAATGCAGACTAGTTTTATTAGTACGCTTAATTATAACATTAATTCTTACCGAATCATCTAATGGCTCAACAATTTTCATCTCTTATTAAATTTCGTCGTGGTTTAAAAGAACAGCGATTAAAAACTTCTTTCCAAGAAGGCGAACCTGTTTATGAAACAGATACAAAACGTTTATTCATTGGAGTAGGAGATAATAATGAAGCTTCTGTTGGTCCTGAAACAGTCGGTGGTATTATTACATCTAATTTAACTTTTATTGGGCCTGCTTCCAGTGATCCTTCTCCTGATACTGAGCCGCGGTCTTATTCCGGAGACTTAATGTATGCCAATAATAAGCTTTGGAGAATGGGAGACTCTAATTGGGAAGATATTTCTCCTAAAGTAGATGGGATTACTTTAGCATATAATGCAAATAATGAACTTCAGGTTCTTTCCGGAGCATTTTCTGTTACTGCCGGGAGCGGTATTTCTATTACCTCGGGAAATACTGTCAATATTAAGAATTCTCCTCAAAATATTCTTCAAATTGTTAATAGTGAATTAACAATTCCTCAAGGAAGTATAACCGCTGATTATTTTTCTACTGAAACTTTTAGTTCTGACTATTTCACAATTATTGGATCTCTTATTCAAATTAATTTAGATCCTAATTATTTTTCTACAACTGGAAATATTAAAATTACTAAAGTTCCAGCCGGTGAAAAGAATGATACATTAACAACTATAGACAATAAACAAATCGGTACTGTAAATGCCGTCATTACTAGTCGTTTAGGAGAAAGTTCCGGTGGTATTGCTCTTGATTCTAATTTAAATCTTCAAATTGATCCTCAAGTATCAGTCATTAATGATGAAACTAATCAAATCACCGGGTTAAAGCCTGGTATTGGCGATGTTTTAGCAGTAAATAATTCTACCTCTACTGCTTATAATGGATCTATTTCTGATTATTTTGATGATGATATTAAATGGGCTGGTCATGATAGAAGTGTAGTAAGCCTTTTTGAAGAAGATCGGCTTAACGCACCCAATCCGATGACTGTTTTTTCCGGCGGCATGATTTTAATGGATATGGGAACTACAAAAACAGGAAAAGGATATAAGCGGTATGCCGTCCCGGTTTTTGAATTACCGGAACCGCCTGAAATTTATCATGTTGAATTAGGAAGTGGCAATACTCCGGGAAGTGTTATCGGTGATAACCTTGGAGGAATTCGAGTATGGACCATAGAGTTGGCTACCGAGCCCGTAGAAAATATAGTAGCAAGCAGTAGTATTGATTTACTGCATGGGACAAATAGGTTAAAATTAACTTCACCTATTTCTATTCCTCCAAATGGACAAGTTATTGCTAAAAATTATATTGGTACGCTTAATTTAGCTGATTATACTGCCAATAATCCAATTATTCGGCAAGTGACTTATGAAAGTTCAGGAACTTCTGTCACCAGTATTTCAGTTGATATATTCAATGTTAATTCTACTAAAGCCAATTTTACAAAGGTAGAATATGCTTTAGTTTCAGCTCCTGAAACAAATATTAATATTCCAACATTTGATGTACAAGAGAATTTAGAATATCCTGGAATTAATAGTTTTGTTAATGTGTCAACTTGGCCTTCCGGAGCTCCTAACTGGGAAGATATTTCTTCTGTTACTGTAACTTACAGTGGAACAGTTATCAAATATACTATTCGCTAATGTATAATCCCCTAAAATTACAATCCCCGGTAATTTTACCTCCGGAATCGATAAGTCAAAATTGGATTTCTAAAGAAAATTTTGACTTAAAGGAAAACCTTACATTTTCATTTAAACTTAAATCTAGTAATACTTCAGATAAAGAATTGGGATTTTCTATTTTTCTTGTTAATTCTTCTAATACCGAATCTTTTGGAGCCAGCACAATTAGGTCTGGCTTGACCGATTATTCTACAAAAGGAGAAATTGGAGAAGGATTTAATAAAAATAATGAAAAATTATCCTTAAGATATAATAATATTCAATATGATTTTCTTTTGGACCATGTTTATCCTTATTCAATAAATGATTTGGCTTCTAACCAAAAACCATTTAATACAGAAGAATTTCAAAATAATAATATTTTTAGTATTTTATTTGATTCCACAAAAGAATTTTATAAAAACCAGCTTGATTTTTATAAAAATGTTTATTTTGATGAAGTACAAGTTAAAGATATTGTTACAGACCAAATTGTAGATCCTTCTACTTATAATTGTCCTATCTTTATTCAAGCTCTGCAAGATTTATATGTAGCCGAGTTTAAAACAGATCAAAATTTTGATATACTAAATTTAAATTCTGTAACAATTCGATTTTCTTTTGAAAATTATGGTAAATTGTTCAGAATGGATGTTCTTGAAGCTAATAGTACAGAATATAAAAATGTATGTTTAAAATATTTTGACCTTAATATGAGGCAATATCGTAATCTTAAGCTCGGATATGGAATTGCCAGTCCAATAATGACTTATAATACTGAAAATATTGCTGATTTTACTATTGATACTTTCCATATTCAAGGTAAGTTGAGAGAGTGAAGGTACTTATACTATTCCTGCTCATACTCCTCTTGATATAGAAGATCCTCAAACTAATCCATATGTCTTAAGTTCCCTTTCAGGAGAAGGAGGAACCAAAAGTACTTTTAAAACTTGTGTTCGTTCTCAAAATTATGGAGGAGGAGCTTTATATGTTGGCGGCACAGGTGCATTTACCCAAACTTATGTAAGCCAGGCGAATGCCCTTTCCCACTATAAAAATGATCACTGGACATTTGCAAATGCTCAATATGAATTAGACCTAGGTAATTTAGTAGGGCCTATTACTGCTAAAGAAACTAGGCCTTATAACATATCTCTTTCTTATTTGATTAAAGTAAAATAGCTTTTAAGTTTATAAAAAAGACGGTGAGAATATTCTCACCGTCTTTTTTATTTGACCTTAATAAGGTAAGCTAAAGATATATTGTAAGGCCTAGTTTCTCGTGGAGTCATATCATTTTGGCTCACTTGACCACTGAAATCTAATTTATAAGTCGCATATCTTGACGACCCGTTATATTTTCTATGTCCTGCCCCACCGGAAGTATTAACGAGTGAAAAACATCCAGTTGCTTTAGGATTAGCTTGATAGATAGAACAGAAGAAAGTTCCTGACATTCCATCAATTATAAGTTTACTATTGTATGGGTTAGTCTGAGGATCCTCTATATCAAGAGGAGTATGAGCAGGAATAGTATATGTACCTTCACTTGTAATAGTAGAAGATGTAGTGGAAGCACCTCGAATAAATCTATTTCTTAAGTCTGGCAAATTAAATTGTCCGCCTCCCCCAATTACTGTTAAATGTGAAGTAACTGGATGAGCCGTAGTATTAAAAGTAATTATAGCTAATCCTTGGCTTAATCGTAAAAATGGAATTCGCCATGGATTAGAATCAAACTCTAACCACCACTTAGACGGTACATGGATGTTATAATATCCATCATTTTGAATAGTATAAGTATTTTGCTCATTAATGGTAGCTAACAGTGTACTATTTGTATAGATAGTAACAGGCAATGGTGTTCTTATGCCGTTCGATACAATACCAAGGCCTTGAGCAGTAATTACTGTTCCCTTCTTCAAATATAAAAACGGTTCATAATCATAAGCAGATTCGCCGCTTCTATTAATATTAAAGGGGGCAATATTTGTTGTTAATATTCCTTCAAGAACCAATGGTATATCGTTATAAGGCAAACTAGTTCCATCCAATACAAGGTAAAAATGCCTTTTAACACCTTCATTATCTGGATTCCAAGATTGCCAAACATCTAAATTAATTGATGTAATAGTATTAAAATTAAAAGTATATTGACCGCTTACAAATTGAGCTGTGTTAGTAACTTCTTCCGGACAATATAAAATATAATTAGCATAGCCTTCAGAAAGTTCTACATATGTCCTAGCATTAGAACTATATTTGGCATCTATAGTACATTCCATTTCAGGAACTGTTACATTTATCTGTGGTAATTGCTGAAATGTATTATTACCAGTAGCGGGAATCCATAAACAATAAATTCCATCCTCGGGAATAATATAAGATCTGTTATCAACAGTAGAAATTAAAGAGCTACCGTCAACTCCAAAAGTTGATAAATTTAATTTTTCTTTATTATAGATATAAGCTTCGGATGCCCCGGCATTTCCAGCTAAAGTATATCGGGCTCCCTGAATTTGAACAACTGTGTTAGCGGGCAAATAGGCATATTCTGCGTGGGCAGCCTGATTTGGACTTTGCTCATAATTAATAGTTCTACCAGTTTGCCGCCAACTAATTTTTACAGATGGATTTTCAAATGTATCAGTAGTATTAAATTCAATATTACTAAATTGGAGTTCATTTTTAACTAGTTCAAAATCTAAATCTCCTTGAGCCTGTAAAGAATTTATTTCTAATTTGGTCAAAGTAGTAATATTATTTTCATGAAATAAAGATGCTGCAATAATAGGAAGGCTTAGCCTTAATCTTTTATAAGATAATCTACTTGTACCGACTACCATTCGGTACAAATCAGGGAAATTATCAAAATTATATTCTTGCCCAGTTAATGAATGCCGATTTTGGCCATCGGCAAAATCATAATAATCCCTGAATCGCTGAGGAAGCAAATTAAGATCTTTTTGGGCAATTGCAACCGGAATAACAGTGCCCACTGGAACAGTTTGCTCCATAATTTGATTATCGGTAACAAACTGTTTAATAATTTCAATTAAATCCTGATGCTCATAATTTCCGGCATTATCACCGATGAGAATATTATTTTTAGCAGGAGCAACAGTAGGAACATTAGTTTGAGTGCCAAATGTAATCTTATCTCTTAATTGAGTTTGGCTGACAATTTCTTTTTGAACTTCAATATGTTCAGTACCAATAGACAATGCAGAATTATTACCCATTGAATCAGCAACAGGAACGGGTGTTAATCCAATACCAGTATCTGAACCGTCATCGGCCGGAGAAACACGTAAAATTCCTCGGAAAGATTTTGAAATTGGCTTTTTTGCTACGTCTCTATTGTTTTGTTCTGTTGCCATGTTATAAAGCTTTCTTATTTGAATATTTATTGAGATCCTCTACTGATTTAAATTTAAAATTAAATTCTAAATTAATCTTTAAAAATTAATATTAGAATAAAAGAAAAGACTCTGGAAATTTATCCAGAGTCTTTTAAAAATCATTTTAGAAATTATTTTCAAGAATTAAATCTTGTAATCCTGCAAAATATCTCTCATCAATATATTTTTTAATAGCTTTATGCGGTTTAGCTTTCTTAACGATATTATCAACTGTAAATTCCATATCTCGTTCATAATATTCGTCGCAAATTAAATTAATCGCTTCAATTAATAAAGCCCATCTTGTCAATAAAGGAAGAGTCATCTGAGTTCCGTCGTTAAATGTTACAACTTGTTTCTCTCTGGCCTCTAATTCTGCACCGGTCAATTTCTTATTTTTCATCTGAGTTAAACTTTTTAGTTGTTTTATATTTCTCAGATAATAAATCATACATATTATGTTCATCAACAATTTTTCCCTTTAATACCGGGAACATGTTGATATTAACGCGATATTCATTTTTACATTCGGGACAAACAAATGTATTTTCTTCCTTGGATAAGTCAATAGGAACCGCAATTGTATTATGATTACAAGGACAATCAAAAACTACAGTATTCAGAGCCTGAATTTCTTCAACTCGCTGAGCTAGCTCTTCATCAAGTTCTTTATATTTCTGTACAAACTCATTAATGGACTCCTCTTCTTCCTGCTCGAATTCTTCTCGTTCTTTATTGAGAAGGTTTACTTTCCGCTTGATAAAGAAATAATAAACGGCAATATCCGCAATGAAAAGAAAAACGATTAATGATATGAATAATTCAGTCATAATTTATTATCTGATTATTTTCCTAACTCATCAATCATCGGAATAATTTTTCCAACAATTACCGAGTTAAGCTTATCCACTATTTTTATCATTTTCCTTAATTCGTCCAGGTGCATTTTATCCAGCCCAGGTAAAGCTAAAGTTTCATTTAACTTATTGCGAATATTGGACATATTAGTAAACAAACCAATAAAATCTCCAGATAAACTATCTAAATTGCCGATTAATTGCTTATGCTGATTGTTTAAAGCTTCCAATTCTCCCCTGATTCCTAAAAATTCTTGCATTCTTCTAGGAGAATTATCAAATTCAAACCCAGGATTAACAGATAATTTAAAAGGGGAAGGAGCTTTTCCTATAGAATATTGATTTCCCTGTGACATGCTGTGGAATATTTAAAGTACACTTAAATAAAGTTACGCATGAAAAATCTTTATAAAGATACGTTTAGGACTTTATTGGAAGCTGAATTGAATATTGACTTAGCTAAGGATATAGAAAATAATCTTGATAAAACTCCGGGTGAAGATGGTGTAGAAAATTCTGAAACCGATGCTTTAGCTTCTACTCTTGATTCTGATGTAACTCCTGCTGATTATCTTTCTGATCCAGCTGCGGACAAGGCTCTTCAACAGCAAATTGAACAACGAAATAAGGAAATTGCTTCTGTAATTGAAGGATGGGCTCGTAAAATTGATGATTTTGTCGAATTCCTTAATGGAGCAGGATCCGATTCTCTTCAGACGATTCTCTCTAAAGCACAACCTGGTACCCTTTTTGCTAAAGTTCAGAGCAATGTCACGCGCAAACTGGCGAACAATGCGGCCGAATTAGCTGCGACAGCTGAAACACTTCGTTCTTTTGTTGGTCAGAAAGCTATTACTCGTTAATTTATTATGAAGCTGCTTAACGAAGATTATTTGGACAATGTTCCAGATATGTCTGGTCCTTCTCCTTTCAAATCTGATGGAACAAGGAAAGATGACTGGTTCTTGATTCGTATTCCTGCAGAAAAAGTAGGCCAAAAAGATCGCTGGTTGAGAAAGACTATTGATTTCTGGGAAACACCAAGGCAACATTATAAATCTTCTTATAATTACTATGCAATTCAGCTGGAAGATGGAGAAGTAACTTATGTCAAGGCTCCGGCTGCAATGGATAAGCATAAATTATTGGAAAAGATTGAAATGTTTCTCAAAGATGAATTCGGATATGATGGAATGTGGGAAATTAAAGGTTTTATTAATAAGAAAGTAGCACAAGATAAATCAGAATGGAGGCCAGCTTAATGCAAACACCAATTAAAGTTTCAAATATTAAATCAAGTGATCTTTTGACTGAATCATATGATATTAAAGATCAAGAATTTACTTTAGTAGAAAATAAAGATAATCCAATGTCTTTAGCCGTTAAAAAAGATTTAATCAAAATTGTTTTGGAAGATATTCTAAAAATGCCGATTAAATCTTTCAGTGTAAAGAAAATGAAAAAAGCTGAGTCAAACTAATGACTCAGCTTTTTAATTTCAAATTTTAACTAGGTTTGACTTTAAATTATATCTATGGTGAAACTACAAAAGCCAAGATAATAAAGTTAAAGTCAAACTTAGTCAATAATTCATCCTCAGAAAAAGATCTTAAGAAGGAATTAAAGAAACGAAAGTTAATTTAGTTCCATAAAGGATAACGACCATGAAATCCAAATTAATAATTTAAATTACTTTCACTTTTTATTTACCAAATTTCCTGAAAATGAAGAGGTGGTCTATTGTATAATTAACCAAGTATATAGTTTATCATTTTATCTGGGCTAGTTTTATTAAGCCAGAAATACCGGATACGGTATTTTCCAATATAAAAGATTCTGAAATTTCTTTTAACTTTTTTGCAATAGCAATATCATTAAAATCTTTATATTTTTCTCCATATTCTTTTGGCCAAAGGAAAACTTGTTCATTTTCTTCTAATAAAATTCGACTTTTTTCCCGAGCTGCCTCATCTTGATATTGAGAATCAAGTACCCAAATTCGATTTAATAATAAAATCTTATCTAATTGCTCTTCTTGAATACCTGAAAAAAGTGTGCGAGAAGTAGTAATACCTCCTATAGCTAAACCATTCTTAACAAAACATGAATCAAATGGCCCCTCAAAAATATAATAATTTTCTTTATTATAATCAAGGTTTCCCAGATTAAAAACAGATTTAACTCCGTTTAATTTAGACAAATATCTTATATTAGAAGTTCCTGTTACATCTCGAGATTGATAATATGCTATCTTTTGCTTTTCATCATAATATGGAATAATCAATCTCCCGTAATGAATCTTATCCTTTAATGAAGTAAACCAAGATTTTGGCCGATTAATTGCTTTATAAAGATTCCGATTAATCAAATAATGTAAACAAGTCTTAACAACTAAATTATTTCGATAATAACCTATTTGTTGAGGATCACAAAGATCAATAGGATCTTTAGGCAATGAATCATCCTCCGGAACTATTTCTTCAATAATATCTTTAACTTTATTTTCAAAATAACCATCGCCTAAATCAAGATAATCGTAATCATTACTTCTTATTTCATCAAAAATCTCATAAGAAGTCATTCCCGATACTTCTTTAATCCATTTTAATGGGCGAGATGACCAGCCACATCGATGACAATAAATTAAATTCTTATCCGGAAGATAAAAACAACGTTTTACTTTACCTATTCCAGTATCACCTTCTCTACAAATTGGGCAGGAACAAGAATAATTATTATTCCCTTGATTATATTGAGCAAAATATCCTAAATCAAAAAACTTCTTAATAACATACTCTTGCGGGAGTTCATTATTCTGTTTCGAAGTCGAAGAGGGAGGAAATAACATCTGTAATGTCTAATCGATTAGCTAAAGTAGAGTACCAATAGTCAATTTTTCTGTAAATGTTCCAGAATTCAAGCTCTTTTATAAGAAGAGTAAAATTTTCCTTATTCGCCTCAGGTGTTTCACTAATACATTTTTCATAGTGCTCTTCCTCTTCGGTAGAAATAAGATTATAATCAAATTTCATCATCTTTAAATTATGTTTAAAGATTTCTAATTCTTCTTCCTTTAATAAGGAAGAATCCTTAAGAGAATCGATGTCATAATCAATCTTAAGAAGAGAAATAATATCTTGAATCCTGGTTGACCTAATTCCCCTAATACCGCTGATATTATCTGCTCGGTCACCCCTGAGAGCTTTGAAAATTATGTATTCAAAACCATTATTAACATTATAATAATCTTTAAGATATAGTTCAGTTATAGACTGTTTCTTTTTAGGATTATAAATGATATTTCCTGGAAAATCTGAGCCAATTAACTGATAAAAATCAGTATCAGTTGAAACTACAATACTTTGGTTAGGATATTTTTTCATCGCCAACCAAAAAATAATATCATCCGCCTCTAAATTAATAGGATTGATTTGAATAATGCCCAAAGAATTCAACAATTCCATAATTACTGGCATATATTCATATACTTCTTTATTCTTAATTTCATCCCGCTGAGCTTTGTACTCAGAATCTAGCATTTTTCTAAAATTATAGCAGTCTTCTTTTCTATAATCCCATACACAAATAACTTTTTTAGGAGAAAATAATTCAACTAAAGATTTAAGAGAATTAAGAAATAGATAAATGTGAGAAGTTGGCGTAGATTTTTCTAATACTTTTGAAACATGGAAAACTCTATGCAACAAATTATTAGCATCAATTATTAAGTTCTTCTGTGTAGAATTTCTCATAAAATTTATTATACATTATCCTTAATAACTAATGGTGAAATTATTATTTTCTATTAGCAAATAAATCGTTTATAAAGTTCTTTTTATTTTTTTCTGTTTCTAAAAATTGTAATTTAATAACCTCAAATACTTCGTCTGGCAATTTCTCGACAAAAGTAATATAAGGCTCTACTACAAAATCTGTAGCTTTATCAAGAATAGTCTCTTCCTTTGCTTTTTCTAAATCTTTCTTATCCAAAATAAGAATTTTAAAAGAACCGGGAATTACAAGAAATTCATTGTATCTGCCATTTTTTCTGACAAATACAATGAATTTCCCAGTATATTTTCCTCGATTTATTGCGTAACAATTACCTGGAAGTTCCATAAAGCTTATCTAATTTTTCTTGAAAGAACGGATTGTCTTTATTATAAGAGGCAATTCCTTTTTCAATTAATTGATATAATATCACTTCGACAGATTTAGTCTTTAAAAAGAAATTCTTTGGCCAATTTTGCCCTCCATCATTAAATTCAAAAGAAATATCTCCTACATCTGGGTAATTCTCATAACAAGTAACAAAAATTGAGGCTCCAGCAGGATCAATCATTATTGTCCATCGTCTGGGATCACTATCACTGAACTTATTAAAAAGCCTAATAGCAATAAAGCCGCTTTGCCTTAATCTTTTTAAGAGATAACCAGGAGTATCAATTTTATTTGCCATTTAATTCTTTAAAGATTGAATAAGATAATTATGTTCCAGATTTTCAGATAATTGACGAATAAAAAGAATATTATAAGTTAATGACTTTCTCTTAACAACAGATACATCAAAAATTACTTCATCATTAAAATAATCAAGCAATGTCCATACATCAAATTTAATTGGAATTCTTCCAATAAGTTGCCCAGTATAATCTGTTCCTAAAGATACCCTAAAAGAATCTGTTGTATCAGATTGATAATCTGTTAATTCTCCATAAAGTACCCCGTCTTCAACATAGAAATAAACCTTTGTATTCCCGGAATTATCTCGAACAAAGGAAAATCCTTTTTCCAATTGAATAAGCTTATCCCTGTTAAGCTTAATAGAAAAAGAAATAGGAAATGCCCTAAATTTATCTGGTGTTACCTGAGGAGGAAGAGGAATAATACTCTTTTCAGCCAGATAAAACTTTAATCTAATATAATCATTTTTATATTTGATTAAATTATCATTAATTTCAAGAATAATAGTTTCTTCGATTGCAAAATCGCAAATCTTAAGAAGCTTAGAAATATCATTAATAGGTAATTCTAGATCAACATTATTATCTCCTTCATCAGGTAAAATAAAGGAGGATAACATAATAATGTTACCCCCCTCGGAAGTTGTTAAAACCTCCATTTTTTTATCTTTAAGCTTGATAATAATGGACTCAGTAATCTTTGAAATACTTTTAAGAAATAATTTAAATTCTTTTGTCGGAATATGAAGCTTAATCTTGTTTGCCATCTGTTTCTATTTCGTCTAAAGGGTCAAGCTCTTTAAGCTCCTCCCCCGTTTCAAATGTTTCTTCTAATGAACTATCATAATTTGTCCGGGCTGTCCCTGAAGACAAAATATCAATAAGTTTTAATAAATTATTATTGATTTCTGTAAAATGATAGGTGAAAAAGAATTTTGCATCCTCATCTAATGAAGTTAGATTGGAATTATTAATATACTCATTAGAATCCCAATTTTGGCCTTGATAAAATTCAGGCTGAGGCTGAGGTTGTTGTACTGGGGGCTGCCAATTGTTTTGAACCGGGGGCGGCTGAGAAACAGGCTGCTGTTGCCATTGATTCTGCTGAAATTGATGCTGTTGAGCTCTTTGAGGATTAAATCCAGCCATTTGTTTAAATTGAGCCATTGCAGCATCTTTTTCAGCCTGAACCTGCTGTTCAGCTAATTGGCGGTTAATTTCAATTGCTTGTTGAGCTAATTTCTGCCTTTCCTGAATCAAATATCTGTCCTCTTCAGTTAAACCTGCTCTTGGATCAAACTTAATTGCCCCAAGATTCTTAACAAGTCCTGCCGTAAATTGAGCAAGAAGAGGATTGGGTCGCCCGTCAGGAAGACGGGCGAATTGATTAACGACATAAGAAGGAACAGACTGACTTTGTTGTTGCTGATTATAATTCATCTTTAGTTAAGATCAGCGGTTTGTCCATTCAAATAAGCTTCAAGCTCATTCAAGTCAACTTCAGTTGGTTCAGTCGATTCAGAAGAACTAATTGTCTCAGTCTTGACTGGTTCTTCTCGAGTAAAAGAAGGAATCGGATCCATGCCAACAACAGAAGTAGAAGCAGAAATAGGAGCAGAAATAGGAGCTACTTTAGCCGTAGTATCTGGATTAGCCCCCAAGAAAGTTGTCATAAACAACTTCTCAAGTTCAGAAACTTCCATATTTCGTTCAATAGCAGTCAAATCATGTGCTTGCTGAAGAATCGTATCAATATCAGCCTCACTCAATCCAAGATCACGCTTCCGGCGAACAAAAGTAGAAGATTTATAAGAAGTAAAATCACCCTGAGGTTCAGCATTAATATTAAGATTAATACCATCGGCAGAAAGGTCAAAGATTGCCTTTCTCATATCCTCAACATCAAATTCTTCAACAAATTTTTCCTTCTTCTTAGGATCATCAGAACAAGCTTCTTCAATAATGTTCTGAAGTTGACGCCCAGCTTGAAGAATCTTAACCTTACCGTTATTTTCAGGATTTACTGGATCATTTACAACATAAACATTATAATACCAGGATTCCTTATAGTTAAGACGCTTATCAATATCCTTAAACAAAACTTCATTACCAGAATTCTTTACCTTAAAATAATATTCAGTAATAGGGCAAGCTTCGCCATAGGTGCGAGGAGAAAGAACATAAGTCCAGCGACCATCCTTAATAGACCTCCAAGAATACTGGAAAAAATGGAAAATAGACTTATGATAGCCAGCACGTCCTTCCTTTACATAAGGAAGAAGACGAACAAGATATTCATTACCAGCTTTAAAAGAAAGCTTTTCAGTATAAAGGCCTTTTTTAGTATTAGAAGCAAAAAGTTCAGCCGAGGATTGGAAAAAATCATTTAGATTCATAGATTTATTTTTTTTTTAATTTAATTTTGTTTAATTTCGTTTAATTTATTGCCAATATTTTTTAATCTTTTCGAATAATTGTATTGTCTTTGTGTTTCGAAGAACTTCTTTTTGAAATCCTCCAAGTATATATTTAATATCTCATCTTCATATAAGTCACTTAATTTCAGGTGAAAAGCATGTAAATGATATAATGAAATATATTGCTTCTTCAAATGAATCAGATATTGAAAAATACCTTTATCATTTGTTATTTTCAGATAATCATGTAACTTAATTTTATTTTCTCGGACAAAATTAATAATAAACTTTAATCCTTCAATAAAATCATTTACCGATTCATCTGAATCTATAAAAGTATTATACCGTTCTTTTATGAACTTTGAATAACTTTTAACCGCAATATAAGTATGAAAAAATCCTAAGTGAAGGTAGGTGTTCGTCAAATTTGCAAAACCTGATTTAAAGAACAAATCCTCATTGATCTCTGGATTTCGTTGAAAGAAAAGATCTAACTTGACTAAATCAGTTTTTATATCATCAGAAATATTAGAAAAGTCCTTCCGCTTATTATATGGTCTATTTTGACTTAGAGCTAAATGTTTAAGATATAAATTATAAATCTTTTGTTGATTTTCAGTTAATTCTTCCATTCAAATATTGGAGTATCAATTTAGATTTTACTAAACTTGGATCAATTTCTAAAAGATATTTGCAAATCTCTATATCAGAGTCAAGTCCGGTAATTTCCTTTGCTATATGATTAAATCGCTTGTCAGTTAAAACTAAAATAAAAACATTTTGAAAATTAATTTTCTTTCCGCTCATTAAAGTCAATAATGTAGCCAACTGATAAAGAGAATTAATTATTTCACTATCCTCTAAAGATAAAAGATCTGCATCATCTAAGCTCATTTGTTTTAGTTATTATCTGAAACTAAAAATGCCGATAAAGAATCTTCTACAGTTTCTTCTAAAGTAGATTTATATGATCCTTCTTGCTCCAAATCTTCAATTTTTAAAGTATCGTATGCTATTTTCATTACTATACTAAAATCTACAGGACCATATCTATTCTTGGCAAAACCTAATCTGATAAAATTCATTACCGAATCTTCTTCATTCTTAAAAATTTCCCAAATAACATCTGCAGTCGCAGAAACACCTGTTGATTCAGAAATAGAGTTCAATCCACTCATTTTTTTACCATCTGCTGAATTATGTGTCAAAATACCATTGGCTAAAAATAAATGGTCATCACTCACCTCTATATCATAGGTTATTTCTTCACCTAATTCCTCAATAGAAATAATCTCATCTTCTATTAAATTATTCATTTAAAATAAAATTTAATGCTTTATTAATTGTTGCATCTTTATTATGCTTATATTCGTATTCCCAAATAATTAATTTTTTATAGCCCTGAGATTCAATAAAATCATTTCGTTTTTTATCTCTTTCCCAAAGTTCTTTTGCTGTAATTTGTAAATCTCTTGGGTATGGATGATCATCAGGCTTATAAAGAATAGGATTACCATGCCATCGATCTCCATAAAATTCTATATATAATTTCTTTTCCACATCACAAAAATCCAAAAAATATAAATCTACTTTATGTTCTAATCCATCTTTAACTTTTGTGATGATATTATCAATGTTATAATCAATATTAGCTAACTCTTGAAGAATAATATCAAAAAAACTATTAGCAATATTACTATAACTATTAGAAGATCTTAAACAAAGGCCATCTCGCACCATTTGTTTTCCGCGTTCTCGACATTTTTCAATAAATTCATTATAACGTCTAGTGCCTTCTTCTTCTCCGTATAATTCAATTTTACGTTTTAAGGTATGATTACCTGCGTTATTATTACACCATTGTTTATAACGTTCTAATCCCTCCTTATCGCCATATTTTTTAACAAATAATTTTAAAGGATCTCTACGTCTATCTCGAAGTTCTTCAAATCGCTTGGTACCTTCTTCTTCTCCATACAATGAAATGAATCGTTCTTTTGTTAAACCTTTCTTTTTAGTTTCATTATAACGTTTAGTACCTTCCTCTTCTCCAAACCATAAAATAAATCGCTTAAGCTTTTGAGACTTTTTTTCTCCCGCTGTTAATTGTCTATACTCATTCCATGCTTCCTCTGTTTTTCCAGGTCTAAACTTGTCAACTGCATTTAAAAACTTTATTTCGGCTCCGGTCAAAGAACTAGTTGCCCAAAGTTTTTTAGTAAAATCAGATGGTTCTATATCTTCTTTCCATTCACTACGATCATTAATATTCTGTCGAATAAAACGTCCACTTATAATATCGCGTCGATTACGTCTATTATTTTCTTTACTCATCTCTTCTATTATATAGAACTAATAAAAAGTTTATCACCAATTTTTAAACCATTTTTAATATTTTTTTCACCATTAATTGTTGGAAATATATGATTAATGCTACACTTAATTTGTCTGCCACTTTTAGTTGTTATTCTATAAACTTTTTGTTTTGTTGGTGGGAAAACTGATAAAACTTTTACATAACCATTTTTACCTTTAATGAGGTCTCCTTCTTTAATATTTTTAATGGATATTATCTGGTTTTTATCATTAATCAATCCGGTATCTTCAGCTAGACATCTATTTTGCTGGGTCAATGACACTACTGGCACCGATAACCAATAACTTAACGCTCTTGTATGTTCAGCAATTCCTTTAAGTTTTTCATATAGATTATTGCCAGGTCCATCAAAAAGATTAATATAATCAATACAAAGTGCATCAATTTTTATTCCTTTTTCTACTATATGCTTTTTAATCCATCCTTTTAATGCGGGAACAGTAATAGTTGACGGTGGAAATTCTTTAATAATAATCTTTCCCGGCTTATTCTTCATCTTTTCCTTCACCTCATCTGTTCTCAAATGCAGCTCAGCAAATGGAATTGCTGTCTGTTGGGAACAAAAGCGAGAAGCATAGGCCAATTCTGACATTTCAAGAGTAATGAGGAGAACTGTCTTTCCCTGATTGGCAATATTACATGCAATATTTCCTAAAAATAATGATTTACCCTTATTCGGAGGAGCCATAAACAAATATAAAGCTTTTCCATCTTCATAAAAGCCTCCATCAATATACTTGTCCAAAGATTTAAATCCGGTAGAAATAGTTCTCTTCTTTTCCTTTAATGCAGTAAGGATATTACCAATATCTTCATATAAATCTAACCCTTTTTCATTATCAAGGGTAATATTGCAAACCTGTTCAAACTTTTCAAGAACTTTAGAAGAATTAATTTCTCCTTTTTCCAATTCTCCGGCGACGGAGATCATAGTTTGAATAATTCCGCGTTCCTTAATAAATCTTTCCGCAGATTTCAGGAATAAGTCTTTATCCATTCCTTCATAATCAATATGTTCAATTTCATTAAAGACAGAATCTATTGCATGTTTATATTCTTTCTTGTTTAAGAAGAGAATAAGCTCATCTTTCGTCGGTAATTTTTCTCTTTTTTCAAAGAAAAACTTATAAAAATTAACAACTAAAGCATAATTCTCATTTTTAAAAAATAATTTTGGATTTGTTAAGAACCTTCCTAAAGTTGATAAGACCATTATATCAGAAACAATACCCTTGACTAGAAAAGGTTCAAAATCGTCTAAATCAAACTTCTCAAACATCGTTATTCCATTTTATTTTAGTCCTGAAAAAAGATAAGTGCACCTATAGGTGCTCAATACTCAATAAATACCATAAATGATTAAGATAGATACTTATCGAGATTTAATGACCCGTCCAATTTTGGAGGCATTAATTGAAAAAAGAAAAACAAAAAGCGATGAAACTGAGCAACGTCCAGTAGTTAATACTCGAACTAAGCTAGAAAATCGCGGGAAGGGAGAAGAAAGCTCTTATGTATTTGATTTACCCGAAAAATCAACCTTTAGAAATACTGCCGGGAGAGGATTACTTGAATTAGCCGCAGATGAGCAGGATGTTCAATATATGATTGCTCAAATTACTCTTTCTAACTTAGGCCTTATTCCCAAAGTTTATCGCTCCAGGAGAATTAACGTTAATCCATCTAATGTTTCCAAGATTAATAAGATTAAAACTCTCCTTACTCAATTATTCTCTCATACCATTTTAGATGATGATGCTCCTGCTAATGTCCTTAAGACACTTTTGGCTAATCCTAAAATGGAAATTGATAATAAAGTTGGCTTTAATACTTTTGATTTGCTTAATCGAGTTAAAAGTTGGGACCAGGTTCTTGACAATTTAAAGAAAAATGTAGCTCGTAGCATTGCAGGTTTATCGGGAAGAGCAGAAAAAACCCATAAAATCTCTCAAGACTTCCATGATCGTATTGGTAAAGCTGATTGGAGTGATACTGTAGATGCCCCCCAAACTGTTGCTGATGTAGCTAAAAATATTTTTGGTGAATCTGTTGATGAAATTCCTGAAACATTGACTCAAGAGGAAAAAGAAAAGATGTTTGTTAATGCTTACTCTATTCTTAAACCTCTTTATGAAGCTGCTTCCAAATCCGGATTAAGTCCTGCCGGCTATCTTAAATTCCAGCAAAACCTCGACCGAGTTGCCGGGGCACTTAAAACTAATGAAATCAGCAAATATATCAATGAAATTGAGGCAAAGCGTCAACCAAGAACAGTTGAGGACTATAAAGATGTCTTAATTGAAGCATTAGCACGAGCCGTTAAGGGCGATGATTCCAAAATGCAGGTTAGTAATCTTATTTCCAAGCAAGCTACTACTGCTTTACGCTGGTTAACTCGGCATTTAACCAAACTTGGCTATACTGGCGGTTTAAAGATTGCTAATGTTCTCGATTATATTAAAAACGGGGATGATGAATATGCTAATGATGCCCGTTATTATCTGGAAAACATTTATAATATTACTCCGGATCAATTAACTGTACAAAATTTCCCATCCTTTAAAAAGTTTGTCAATACTTTATATCAAAACTTTGAAAAAGTGATGGGTTCTTATAAAGCTCTTAAAGACCGACCAAAAGCATCTCAACGCCTTAATCTTAAAAATCCCGATAAGCCGATGGTTACCGACCGAAAAGGCGGTATCGGCCAATCTATTCCGGCTATTAAAAAATCTATCGAAGCTTCAGAAAAACTTCTGGCTAATTTTGATGAAAAAAATGAGCGGTTACAGAAGGCTATTGAATTCGATAAAGAATGGAAAGCTGGTAAAGCTAAGATGTATGTAGCCGTTACTGCTGGTACTCTTGGTTTGGGAGGTCGAGCTGATACTTCTCCTGTAATTGAATTTGGCGAAGTAACTAGGCCGGAACTTAATAAAATGACTGCTGATAACCTTGCCAATGGTTATATTGATCTTGTTACTCCAAAATATAAAGAAGCATATAAAAATCTTCTTGAATCTGATCCTGAATTGCCTAAAAAGATTAGGAATCACATCATTAAACAAAAGAATGTTGCTCCTAGCAAAGTTGCTAACCAACTTCGATTTGACCTTGGTAAAACTTTGAATAAAGACGGCTCTTCTAATCGTCAATGGTATATTGATCGAATCAATAAGTTTAAAGAACAACTTGCTGCTGTTTCCGGAGAAAAAGTTGAAAAAGAAACTGTTGAACGTAAGAAGCTTTCTGATTTCTCCGATGAAGGAGTTGAGGGTGATATTGATATGCCTTATACAATCTTTAAAGTTGATGAAACAGCTCCTCGCCTTATTAGTCCAATTATTGTTGCTCTCAAGAAAATACTTGAAAAATATAATGCAACAGTTGACTGGTCTACTAACTTTGAAGATGAAGAAGGATATATTACTATCTATTATCCTGAAAATGGCAAGTTCTTTAATGCTAAAGATCCTAAAAAGCTTGTCGAGGACCTTCGTAAATCTATTCAAACCATGGCAGCTCGCCTTGGATATGATTATGTAGATATTACAACTTATTCTTATGAATTTGCCAAAGACCAATATGATTCCTCCGGATTTGTAATGCCTCAAGATGATGAAGATTCCGAAGAAGATATTGAAATAAACAATGATAGTGAATCAGCTGAAATAGAATCTGAATTTGAAAGTGAAGATGAAGAAGAAACTGATGATCCTCTTGTATCGATGGCGCTTGATGCAATCGAACATAAAAAAGATGATTGCGAATCTGCCTCTAAAAAACCTGTTAAACGAGAAGTAAAATTTATTCCTAATAAGGACAGATACCCTAGGGAACGAATTCAAAATCAATGGCGAAAGAGCTATTTCTGGAACCAATAATTAATAAAGCTAAATTAAAAAACCCGAAGGATTTAATCCTTCGGGTTTTTCTTTTGTCAATATTTCATAAAAATATTCTTAACCTAAATATGGCCGGCAATAATCATAATTATTAGAGTCTGCTTGGTTAGGCATCTCAGGATCACCTGCACAACCAGGACATTGAAGGACTCCAGAACAGCCAGAACACATTATTACTTCTGAGTTCTCATTTCCTCCCTCACAGTCACAATCTTGACATTCACTTTCTTCAGCACAAGTAGTAGAAATATCTTCTTCACAGTCACAATATTCACTGGCTAAGAAGAAAAGCTTAGAATCATTATACTTCAGCCATTCGTTATATTCATTCATACTGAATAAGTCTTGGTCTACATTCTTAAAATATTCAGTAAACTTCTTATCAGTAATATCTTTGCCATAAGAAAGGCATGGAAATCTAAGGCTGAAATAGACATCCTGAAGCTTAACACCATAATCATTTGCCTGCTTCTTAATTAAATCAATAATATCAGAAGAAATTCCTTCATACCAGGAATCAACAGCTACAGTGACTGTAAGCTTATTATAATTATACTGATGTCCTTTTCCGTTAGGTTCCAAAACAGTTTGTGTTCCTGTATTGAAATCCACATAAACTACATGAGGTTTCTTAATACTACAAAGTCGCTTCGATTCATATTCACGACGATTTTCCGTATAATCAAGCTTAAAACCTCGCTTTTTAAGTGCCTCATCTTCTACAAGAAATGTAATACTGGATGGATGCTTTTCATAAATTTCCCCACCTAAAAATTCACACATTTCAATGGCCTTATTCAGGTCATCACAACAATCAAGTTTTTTCGTTACAAAAATCATATAAATTATTCTTCAATTAATTCTTCTTCAGTTTCTTCCTCTGGAATATCATGGGCTGAATAACCCCATGCTTCAGGTAAGCGTCGTTCGATTTCAGGATAAATTTTTTCATCCCAAAGTTCTTTCTTCTTTCGAAAAGCTTTAGCATAACCAAGAGATGTTCCGTCATAAAGATCATAAACACTTCCTCGACGTTCAATAACACCAAGGTTAACGGCTAATTCAAGTGTTCCATATTCTTCATCCAAGCCAGTCTTCCAGCTAAGATACATAGAACCTTCAATCATTGGACGAATGAAACGATTCTTAACACACATACAACGCATTTCAATACCGGCAATTCCCTTACCAACTTCATCCTTTTCACCGGAATCTTTTTCTTTAAGATTCTTTTTAGCAAGCTGGACAACTACAGAAGGAAGATAACGGCAAGCTTTGCCGCCATTCATGCACTTAACCAAATCCGGGTACATTTCATTTGGATTATCATAAATGTGGTTAGTAACCACAAATGTAGTTTTGGTTAAGCCCCCGTATGTTGTACAAGTTTTCAATAAAGATTTAATTGCCTTTGCAATTGTACCCATATCCGCGGAAGTAGAATCTTTATCCATTCTCTTTGTTTCCATCTCAGAAAGCATATTTGCAAGAGAATCAATAACTACAAGAAACTTTCCTTCCATGTGTGTTTCTTCAATCTTTTGAAGAAGAGCAAAAATTGCATTTCGAACTTGCTCAATGGATTTAGCTGGGAAATACTTAATCTTCTTTGGATCGGCTCCAAGAGATTCAACCATTCTAGCATCAATAGCATTTTCAGTATCGAATACTACAGTATACATTCCCATTTTCTGAGCATTTCCTACAATTTTTTGAGCGATAAAGCTCTTACCAGATGCGCTTTCCCCAGCCAAAAGAGTTACACGTCCTTTTGGAATTCCTCCATATAATGATCCGGAAATTACTGCGTTAAGCATCTTGCTTCCTGTATCAATCCACTCATCTACATTAGAAAGAGTGGATTGATCTAAGAAAGAAGAATAAGGACTATAATCATCCAATACATCAAAAACTTTTGATGCAAGTTTATTAATATCCGCTTTTTCTTCTTCTGCCATAATTAAAGACTTTGAGTAATTTCCTTATACTGCTTAACAAGCGGAGATTCTTGATTTTCAGTAATCATATGAGGAAACTTACTAAGTTTATCGATACTCAATTCAAAGTCATTCCCAAGATATTCTTTAAAGAGGTAAGGTACAAGATCTACCTTAAACTTAGTCTTAGCAGCCCGAGGGTCATTAGGATTACAAGGAGTCCCATCTTCTGTAACCGTATATTGCATATTAACAATCATATACGGATTTTCAATTATCTTTTCAGAAGAATTAAGAACCCCAACAGATGTTACTCCTCCATCTACCCAAATATAATATTGATTTTTCATTTTTTTATTAAATTTAATTTTGTTCTGATTTTTTATTGGTGCCAGTTTTTGTTGATTTTCGAGCAGTGGCAGCTTTTCTAGTATTAGCCGAAGATGTACTTTTCTTTTTAGCAGAAGTTGTTTTTGCTTTAGCTTTGGCCTTTTCAGCCTCGGCTTGTTTCTTTGCTGTTTCAGCTAATTGTTTTTTAATTTCTGCTTCGATTGCTTCAAGATCTTCTTCCTCTTCTATTTCATCTTCAGGCGCAGCTTCATTTTTTAAATTATCCATTGGATCTGGATCATTATATTCCGGAATGCCAAATGCAGACTTAGGAATTGGCTTTGGCTTTGCCATATGATGAATTCGAAGCGGCTTAGGTTCTTCTTCCTTAGGTTGTTCCTCTTTATTATCTCTTCCATAAGGAATTCTACGATATAAGAATGTATCAATAATGGAACCTCTCTTTAATTCTAAATCTTGTTCAATACCGAGCCAAAATTTACAAAAGGTAGCTTCAATATTGATTCTAGAAGGAGCAATATTACAATAAAATTTCATAACAGCAAATGCTTTAGCTATATATTTCATTGCAATATTCAAGAATTTACAATAATCCGGAAGAGGGGGGAGAGCTTTAAATTCATCAATTCTAGCATATAATGCTAATTTTAATCTATTCTCGAAATTATCAAGAACAAATTTAACTCCTGCTTGATAACCTTGTTGATAAGACTCATCAATCTTTTGTTGAAGATGATAATAAAATGGAGTTCCTGGAATAGGATTTCCATTTGAATCAAAGAAGTTTTCTCCGGTTAATGAAGATTTATGAAGTAAACCCATATGATTTATTATATGCCAATATTAGCTTTTTCAATTATTTCTTTTATTAAAGTTTTTATCTTATCTTGATCCTTTCTCCAATCATTTTCCCAAATCTCTATCATTGTAATATTAGCTTTTTTACAAGCTTTTCGTTTTTCTTCATGATAACCTGGATTTCTTTTCTCATGAATATCATGATAATATTCTCCGTTATATTCAAAAGCCAGTTTTAATTCGGGAAGATAAATGTCAAGCTCTTTTCGACCAATAAATTTTCTTGTATTTTCGAGAACTTTTCCCAAATAAACTGATTTAATATATCGGCAAAGCTCTTTTTCTCCCTTAGACTTAGATAAAGAACTTCCACAATCTGAACAACCTTTGCCAATTAAATGGCTATTAGGTATCTGATAAAATATTCCATGTTTAGGGCAAATAATAGGTACTTTACTATAAGCATTTTTATATTCTACTTTAGAATAATCATATTTGTCACCATGTACTTTTCGAGCTTTTTGAATAAAAGTCTCAGTAGTTAATTGTTTTTTGTCGGAACATTGTGAACATCCAATACCCCGTAGATGACTATTGGGATTTTGTATAAATTCTCCATGTTCTGGACAAATTATAATAATATTTGTCTTATTGTCTACATATTTTACCTTTGAATAATCAAATTTATCACTATGTACTTTTCGGGCATTTTCTATCCATTGTTCAGTGGTAAATCTTTTTCTTTCTCTGAAACATTTTATGCAACCTTGGCCATTTAAATGAGCATGTGGTTTTTGTTCAAATTCCCCATGAATAGGACAAATAATTTTTACATTAATATGGGCATTTATATAATCAACTTTTGAATAATCATAAAAATTATTATGTTTTTTAGCCGCTTTAGCAATAAATTTTTCTGTCGTCATTAAACATCGATCATTTAGACAAAAAGGACATCCTGCTCCATGCAGATGAACTCCAGGTTTTTGTTGAAAAGGACCATGAATTGAACAAATTATAGTAACAGGTGTTCGGGAATTTATATAAGTTACCGAAGAATAATTATATGCTCCCTCTCCATAACGTTCTTCAGCCTTTTTGACAAAAATTTCTTTTGTAAATCGTTTTGACATAACTATTCTTCTCCAAATAAATCAAATAATTCAAACTCATATTCATCTGTCACATTAGGAGGAGTCCAGTTTGCTACTTTATAAAGGCTGGCGATACAAGCATAAAATGGTTTTTCAAATATTCTTCGATAATCAATCTCAAATAATTCAAGAAATTCAGGAGGTATATATCCGTCTCGAATAGCAACTGAATCAATCCTATACTTATTATTAGGCTTTAATGCAATAACTTGTATCGTATCTCCTTCTCTAATAGGTTGAACTCCATGAATTTTTTCCTTTTCTATAATAAGATTATGATAATATGCAGCTCTGACATGAGCTTGCATGCCTTTCATAGTTTGAAAACCAGAAGAACCATCAGAATACTTGTTAAATGTCTTAACTCGGGCAATTTTACAAATAGTTGTCAATGGAAGTTTTTTAAATTCTTCGTATGCTTCTCTTAATCTTTTATCAGTTTCATACTTATTCTGGTGAAGAATCATAGGCTCGATAACTTTTTTACCAATTTCTTTAATTGGTTTACTCATAATACTCTTAGCCAGTTCAATACCAGTATATTTCCAAGAAATTTTAAGATTACCTTCAAGATCTACTTCACCTTCATTATCAACGCAATGTAATGCATAATTCTTCTTTTTGCGATATAAACCATAGTCACAAATCTTTTCACGTTTAAAATGAAGAATTGTTCTTTTAGTATTAAAAGTTTCAGTTACAAACTTATTGAGTTCCCTATCAATATAATCATTAAGCTCATCAATAAGTTTATATCCTTCTGGAGTAACTTTAGAGTCTTTACAAATTATAATCCCGGCAACTCCATGAAGAGAAACACCAACTGAGTCAGTATCATTAAAGATAATATGCTCTTCGGCAACTTCTTCAGTCATCCCGGGAGTTTTCATCATAATGAAATCTTTGACAATTCTATTAACCTGTTTAATAGTACATTGTCCAGTTAAAGTAATTGAATTTCCTATTGAATCATGACCTAAAGGACTCGTCTTAGAAGTCAAAGCTCCATAACAGCTATTAATACAAAGTTTCTTAGTATATTGTGCAATTTGAAGTTGCTTAATTTTTAATTCGATCTTTTCTTTCTCCTCTTTAGGAAGATCTTTCTTTAATTCTTCTTCAAGCCTGACAATTTCTTTCCTGTCTTTCTTTCGAGAATCAAAAACACTTTCCATAAATTCTGGATAAATGCCCTGTTTCTTTTGTGAAAATAATACATTTGCAGGAGTCCTAATTAACTCAGTACTCTTTACAAATTCATTAAATTTTTGTTCTGATAAAGTATATTGTTTTCCAGAAGTTAATGTTAAATGAATATTTCCATCTCCCAACTCGACAAATTCACCAACCATTGTTTCAATGGAAATATTATTCGTAATAGCGCAGGAAGGATACAGCGATGCAGCATCATACGTTATTAAATCCTTTACAAGGCCGGGTTTTACGCTTACATATCCACCTTCATTCTTACCTTCGATAACCTCTCGTTTAGGTGTAAAAAGAATTTGACCATGAGATCTTGCCTTTAGAGCAATCGCACCTGAAACATATGCAACTACGCCTAATCCATCTTCAAAATTCGTTAATCCAAGAGTAGCAAGATACCTTAAAAGAGCGAAATAATTAGTCTTCTTATCAATCTTTACAAGAAGTTCAACATCTCGAATATTATAAAGAACGAAATCATTCCAATTATTTTTTTGGAAATCCCCAATAGGTCCTTCATATACAAGCTTTTGTTCTCCTACTTCTATTGAACCAATGTGATCAAGCTTATAAGAATCTTGAAGTTTTACCTTTAATTTCTTATAAACATCAATATAGTCAATAATAAGCATTCCAGGAGTAATATATTTTGTATATTCTCTTGGAGGATTATCCTTTGTTTTACCAATGCCTACATTGAATATTCCCAAAGGACTTAATCTTTTTAATTCATCCTGTCCTAAAACTTTAGTAATCCGATTGACTAAATAAGGCATATCGAAAAAATTCGAGTTCCAGGCAGAAAGAACATCAGGATAATCTTTTTCGATATATCTTAAAAATGATTCAAGAAGCTCATATTCATCTTCGCAATGAATATAAAATACCTTCAGGTCATTAGGTAATTCTCCGGTAAATTTTTTTGTACCGAATGTAGTATATTCATTAGTCAAAGAATCATGAATAGTGATAAGACTAATCGGAGCTCTTGTCTCTTCCGGTGCTGGGAATTCATTATAAGGAAGTGGCTCAGTTTCAATATCGAAAAAACAAATCTTCAAAGGATTCTTAGAAAAATCTTCAGAATCCTGCATTCCTCCATATTCATCCATTAAGAATTGCTGAGCCGGTTTAAAATTCTCAAATAACCTTGTTATTTTTGAATCCTTAATGAATTCACTTCTTTCCCATGAATTCTTAAAAATCTTTTTGGACAAAGGAGTACCAAAAATAGAAGTATACTTCCCGTTTGAATCCTCAATATACAAATATGGAGAATAAGGACGGTCAACCATAATTCGGTCGCCATCCTTATTCCAAGTAAACAATTTGATATTTTTATCTCGTCCGTCCCAATAAGCGAATCGGTACATATTTTTATTTTATGTCTAGTCTGGCTTTAATAATTGACAGGGCTAAATCATATCCTCCTTGATCTCCGGAAATCCTATGAGGCTTAATATTAAGATCTCCTAAAAACTTTTCAAGGTCTTTAGCTATTTTATCTGATTCTTCTTCGGTTTGATGCCTTCCAATTGGATTATAAGGTTTAACCCTGTTGATAAAAAAGTTTAAATTATCATATTGATGATGAGTCTTAACAATCAGCTGAGTTCTTTCGTAAGCACAATTATCATTACTATAATAAGCACTTAGCAATAACGGACTATCGGTAATAATTGCATCAACTTTTCCGTTAACTCTGGATAATTTGAAAGATTGTTTGCCAAAAATATAATTTTGATCTTCAAAAACTGATTTATTCTCTTCCCATACTTTATCCTTGGCAAATTCGCTGACATATTCACAATTAACACCTAAGCATTTTAAGTTATAAAACAAATATGCCGCACCCGTTGACTTACCTGCACCAGGTTGTGCAAACAAATTAACCACTAAAGTTCTTTTCACATTTTCTTTATTTTGCATTTTTCTTAAAGTTAAATGGTGATTCTTTTTGTAATACCATTATGCTTGTCTAATTGAATAATTTCACCGATTCCAGCTTTAAAGAAATCAGGCTTATGAGAAATGAGATAAATTGCCTGGTCTTCTTTCTGAGCAAATTCTTCTAAAATATTACAAACAATTTCCGAGTTAGTTTTATCCAAAGAAGAATCAAGAATTTCATCATAAAAAGAAACGTTGTAACTTACAGAACCTTGCAATTTAAGAATATCTCTAAATGCCCATATACAAGCTAAGTCTAGCATTTTAGATTCAGCACCGGAAAGATTTCCATAACTTACCATAATTCCTCTTTTATTGAGAATTTCTTCTTCAAATACTTCATTAAAAGATAATGAATATTGAGAATTCTGCTTAGTGAGATAATACTTGATTCTAAAATTCAGTAAATCAAGAAGCTTTTTAATGATATAAGCCCTGATACCTTCTTCAGAAAGAATAAACCTTGCAACTTCAAATTTAGCTAAAGAAGCGTTAATATCTTTAATAACTTCTTCTTTTTTAGCTTTTTCTTTTTCGGCTTTTTCAATTAAATCTTTGAATATATCTTTTTCTTCAGATTCCTTCTCATGAACTTGGTATTGTTTTAAAAGATCTTCTTTTAATTTTAAAGTATCAGTCTCAGCTTTAATGGCTGACTTATTATTGCTAATTTCCCATTCTAAATCCCTTAACTGGTTTAACTCTTTTTGCTTCTTTTGCTGAATATCCTGAGCTAGGGCAATAAGTTTGTTTAATTTTTCTTTTTCTTCTTCTTTTTTCAGAAGTTTATCTTGAAGTTCTTTAATAGAATGTTTAATTTCAATTTGATCTTTATCAGTAAATGGGCGGTTACATTCGGCACAAACTGGACCAAACTTTAATAAGGTATCAATTTTTTCAGATATAGTCTTTTTTTCATTCTTAATAGCTCCTAAATCAGCAGCTATTCTCATTTGGGCTTCCCGAGTCTTTCCTATATCATTTTTAATAGCATTTAAAATATTCTCAGAAACCTTTATTTTAGAAAGTCTAGCTTCCTCTTCCTTTAATTTAGAAATCTTTAAGGAAATTTTATGAATATCTTTTTCAATAATTTGTTTCTCAAGCTCTTTCTTTTGTTTTTGATTGGCAATTCTCTCTAACTCTTTCCTTTGTTTAGAAGTATAATCAAAAATATTAGAATTAATTTGTTCTACAAGTTTAGATTCTATGTCGAGTTCTCTTTTGGAGATATTAATATCATCCTTAACAAGCTTAAACATTTGAGTTACTACATCAAGATTAAAAAGACTTTCAATAAACTTCTTTTTATCAGTCTTGCCCTGGCTCATAAATGGAACTGTATTATTTGCCTGCATGGCAATACAATTCTTAAAAACCTCTTGAGATGTAGAAAGAACTTCTAAAATATAAGTTGTCGTATTAAGAATACTATCTCTTGTTTTATCCCTCCCATCCTTGAATACTTTTAAAGAAGACGGGTTTAATTCTCGAATAATCTTAAAATTATTATTTCCCTTGGTCGAATTACAGTTAAATTCAAGAATAACTTGAGTTGTTCCTTTAACCAAATTATTAGGAATATTCCTAATTGCTAAATCTTTTAGAGTTTTTCCAAAAATAGCAAAAGAAAATGCCGCAACGATAGAACTTTTGCCAACACCATTTTTAGTGCCCGGTACATCAGAATTTGTACCAGTGATGAAATTAACACCTGGTTTAAATTCAATTATAACAGGCTCTTCACCAATCGATAAAAAGTTTTTAATTTGAATTTTTTTAAATGTTATAAACTTCATTATGTACTATTTTCTATAAATTAGATAATTTTGATAAATGAAAAACATTTTGAATAAAACTTACATTCATTCTTTAAACAATTACAATCAGGCCACCAATCATTCTGCAAAATGGTAATTCTTTCCAAGAATTTTTATGAGCACCTCCATGTACTCCATCTCTTTTATCCCAGGACATTAGAAATCTCTCTATATTTCTTTTGCAAATATTGCAATACTTCTTTTGGATTAGGAACATCAAGCAAACCGATATATTCTTTAATTGCTTCCATTAATTCTAAAGCAACAAAATCAGTTTTTGTATCAATAGCAGAAGAAAATCCTTTATTATCCCAGTCAATATCGCATTCCAAAGGCTGACAAGATGACAATAATTTAATAAGTTCATCCATGTCATCTACAGTAATATTCTTATCAATCGCCAGTCGAAGATAATTATTAGCAATTTCTTTACTAATTGCAGAAGGTTCTTTCCTAATAAGGGAAGAAAGAGTCATCTTAATAAATTTAGGAGAAATCTCATTATAATGATAAGAATATTTTCCTGTATCTACATCAAGAATAATAAAACCTTTCTTATCCCCTGCCTCTCCATAGTTCATCTGAAAAGGATTACCTACGTAAACGATAGATCCAGATGAATATTTTCTAAACTGGGCTTTATGAAAATGCCCGGAAAAGATACTATTAAATTTTTTCAATAGATCAGATAATTTAAAGCCTTCTTCACAAAGATGCTCAGATGAATTCATTTGAAACGTATTAATCTCAAAATGACCAAACAAATAATCAGAAGATTCAATTTCTAGATTTAACGGATTAAATCCCCATGGACAAAGAGTAATACTTTTATCCCCGATATTCAATCTGGCAGGCTTATCATAATATTTGATATTATTATATCCTTGAAAAATAGAAGTAGAAGATACTTCAGTGCTTCCGGAAAAATACAAATCGTGATTACCTGGAAATATATGAATAGAAAAATCCTCCAATAACCGGAGGATTTTTGCCGTTGAATTCAAAGTGTAAACATCTACCGAATTTCTATTATGAAACCAGTCTCCAAGAAAAAATACATCTTTAATATTTTTCTTTTTAAGAGTTTTAACCATATCTTGGATAAATTCAACTGCAACACTATGCCAATGTTGGTTATCTCCTTTAATTCCAAGATGTAAATCAGAAAAAATTGCTATCATTACTTGCCCAAAACCATTCTTTTATCTGAACTTTATCCTTTGCCGCTAAGATTCCCGAATTTCAATCATTCCGCAATAAAAACCTTATTTCCTACATCCCATATCCGGTCCCAACCGTTTGCACTCATATTTTCATATTCGGATAATTTGAGATCAAAATAATTCAAAAGACGCGGTAATTTATGTTTTTGAAATTGAACTCGGCTTTTTCGTTGAAGAGAATTATCTTTAAAATAAAAGTAATTCGGGTCAGCATCATGAATCTCCTTAAATCCAATTTGTCGATAAAGCTGGCCTTGGGACCATCGACGATCGGCATATGTAATTACACTGCCTGCATTATTTCTACGAAAATATTCAAACAACTTGGAAGCTCCTCCAATTACTGTAAAATTAGCAACTGTACAATAGCGAATCAGTTCATAATCATATTTCTTGTTAAACCTGGATTTATTAAAAGTCATTACGGCCACCATGCGATTCTTATAAAATAATCCCAAATTAATGGAAGAAGCGTAAGTTCCTTGAATATGATATTTTAAAATAAATGGCTTAACTTGCTGATAAGTCAATTCGCGAACTTTACATTTACGAGCATAGATCTTTCCGGAAGTAATTCCAAGAAGATGACGAATACGGGCCTTAACAATCTGCGGCTTCAATTCCCATTCATCTTCGAATACATGAATTAACCGTACTCCTTTTTCTTCACACTTATTTGTTTCAGTCAAATGGTACCGTTTAGTAAATCCATTTCGTTCACAATGTCCTGAAAGGGAATCAAACTCAAAAGCAATCTTCTTATCTGGAATATGAATAGCAATAGTATAAGGAGCTGCTAACTCTTTATCATTCTCAATAATCCGGCCATTATAAACACTTTTAATATAATTTATAAAATTATTATAAGACTCAGGGTTAGATACCGGCTCAACAATAGGAGCTGGTTCTTTTTTAGAAGACGTGGAAGCTTTTTTAATTTTTTCCTTCTTTTGCTTTGGTTCTTTTGAAGCTTTTGGCATTTTAGGCTCTGTATTTTTCCTTAATGCTTCAATAGCACATTGCCTGCATCCATACTTGGAACGTACAAAATGCTGGGTTAAACAAAAGAAAGACCCATGATCCTTGCAAATAATTTCAACTGGTTTCCTGTTACTTTGATAATCAACTTTAGAATAATCAAATTGGTCTCCAAATTTTTCAAGGCAGAATTTAATAAAAGCTTCTTTACGTTGTTCTTTTGTCATAAAATGAATATAACTAATTTCTTAATTTTTAAAGGTGCGCAGATTACACACTTTATTTTTAGTATGTATTTTGGTAAATAACAAATTTTCTATAGATTTTCTATTTTTTATCCAATCTTCTTCTTCAACGTTTATTAGCTGAATATTTGCTTCTTTACAACGCCTTTCTTTTTCTGCATGACAACCAGGTTGTCTTTCTTCTTTAAGTTTATGCCAGTGAGTTCCATTATATTCAATGCCAATTCTTAATTCTGGCAAAAATATATCTAGTTCCATTCTCCCTATTTGAGTTTTATCATTTTCCAAAACTTCTCCCGAATAAATTGACTTAACATATCTGCAAACTTCTTTTTCTCCTCTAGATGTCTGTTTAGATAAAGCACATATTGGACAACCTTGTTGAAGATACCAATGACTAGACGGTATTTGTTGAAATACCCCGTGTACAGGACATATGATATTAACCTTAGTATGTGCGTTTACATAATTTACTAAAGAATAGTCATATTTTTCTCCATGGACTTTTCTAGACCTCTTAATAAATTCATCAATTGTTAACTTTTCAAAACCAAAACATTTAGGGCAGCCTGAGCCATTTAAATGACTATTTGGTTTTTGCCAAAAAATACCATGTTTAGGACAAATAATTGATATTTTTTTCTGAGAATGCTCATAACTTACTTGAGAATAATCATAAAGAGTACCATGAACTTTTCTTGCTTTCTGAATAAAATCTTCAGTTGTTACTAACTCTTTATTTCCACATTTTGGACAGCCTATTCCATTAAGATGGGAATTAGGTGTTTGCTGAAATATATGTCCACACTTTTTACATTTAATTTTTACCTTAACTTTATTACCTTGGTAATTTACTTCAGAATAATCAAATTTATCACCGTGTACTTTACTAGCTTTTTCAATAAATTCTTTAGTTGTAGATTTATTGTTATTAGAGCAAAAAGGGCATCCAAAACCTTTCATGTGGCTTTGTGCCTGCTGTTCAAATATATGCCCACATTTTTTACATTTAATTTTTACTTTAAGCTTATTGCCTTGATAATCTACTTCAGAATAATCAAATTTATCACCATGAACTTTTTGGGATTTTTCAATAAATTCTTTAGTTGTTAGTTTCTTAACACCAGCACATTCTAAACATCCGCATCCCTGGACATGGCTATAGGCTTTTTGCTGAAAAGAACCATGAATAGGACATATTATTGTTATAACATTATGAGCTCCTGTGTAAAAAGTCTCAGAATAATCATATTTGTTTCCATGAATCTCTATACATTCTTTAATAAATTGCTCATTTGTTTTTAATTTTGCCATTTATTTTCATTTCGGAAACTCCTGAAAAAATTAAGGTGAAATTAATCTTCTGAATCTTCTTCCGGTCTTACATAAATTGGAGCGTCTGCACATTGAATAAGTTCCGGATATTTTACTTCTCTATATTTTTTAACTTTTTCAGCATGTTTCTTTTCATTTTTTATGATTGCACAGAAGGACCAGTAACAGATTTGCGTCCAAAAACTGAAAGCTTTAGACCCATAATTCACACTCCATTTCTTCCCGCGCAGTGCGGTCATACATTTGATGAGGGCACTTGAAATCATTTCATCTTTATAAGAGTAACGGCTGAAGCTCGAAGACCTTGCTAAACCTTGCGCAATCTTAAGGAAACATTCCGCGATGTAATTCATATTCGGTTTATCGCTGTCCTCAACTTCGTAAAACCTTTTAATTGCCGCGTCAAATTTAGCCGAATCTACATAATAGTCCTCTTTTTTAGTCTTTCCTCGATTTTGAACAGTAATAAACGCCCTTTTCTTATTCGGATCATTCAGCATTTCACGCTTTTTATCCAAATCTTCAGGCGGACGTGTTTTAGTAGAAGGCTGTACAAATTGTTCTTTATTAGCTTCAGTCATGTTAATTCAATTATAATACAACTTTAGGCCTTTAGGCCAATTATTTTAAAAGGAATCTTTTCTTGTTCATATAATTTGATACGTTCATCTCTATGCCTTAACGCATATTTTGTATTGGGAATTATATCGATAACCCGGGCAAGAGTTTTATTTTCCTTTAAACGCAGTATTCGTCCGATGGATTGAATTATTCTTACATTGCTTTTTCCGATTAAACCAGGAAATACAATATTATGCAAATTTTTAATATTAATACCGGTTGAGAATATTGAAGCTTGGGCAATTAACAATATATTATTTTCTTTTTCCAATTGCTCCTTAATATCGGTTCGTTCTTCAATCGGCACCTCTCCTTGAATAAAGTAAACTTTTCTATTTGGATCGGCTTCTCTAATTTTTTGCAGAAGATTTTCTCCATGGATAATCCTATTAACCAATATTAAAGTATTATTGCTTAATTTTGAAACAATAGAAGTAATAGTTGAGTTAAACTGGTCATTATTGCTCAACCATTCGGTTTCTTCCATGAATCCAAAAGGCCTTTTAACACCTTCATCATCCAGGACATAAGTCGGAATATCATTTAATTGAATATTAATTCCAAAAGTTGAAACCTGCGTCAGGAATTTATCTTTTCTTAATTCTGCAGAAGGCAGTTCAAATCTTACAGGTCCAATTTTGCCTAAGATTGACCATTTGTCATGTTTATCATGTGGTAATGTACCTGTGAAGCCATATCTTAACTTAGCCGGAAGATCTGCGATAATCTTAGAAATTTTATTATTGGCCTTAATTGAATGAACTTCATCGATGATAATACAGTCAAATTTTTGTATCTCTTTTTTAAGGTCATCATACTGGGCTCTGAGAATACTTGCTCCGCAAATAACGACTTGTGATTTCTTATCGAAAGGAATATTTGAAAACCATTTGGAAATAGAATATTTGAAATTCTTTAAATGCGAAGAAATATCATTAAAAGTCTGATTGGCCAAATCAGGAAAAGGACAAACCAATAAAACTTTTCTGGCTAATTTATTCTTAAGAATATTCCGGATTAATAATGCGCAGCATACTGTCTTGCCCGCTCCTGTTCCTAAAATATAAATACCGTTTTGCTTATTAAGGGCAATTTGCATCGATTCTTTTTGATAAGGCCTGACTTCTGATCCTTTATCATCAATATAAATGTTCTTCGTATCAAGAACTAAATCATTGCTCTGAATATATTTTTTAATGCCGTCATCTAATTTAAATTTAACAGAACGATCATAAAATGTATTCTTAACAAATGCAAGTATGTCTCGTAATAATCCGATTTCAAATTCACCGGACATTTTAATGCAAGATTTCTTAATATATTCTTTACTCGGTTGAATTTTGATGCCTTTTTGACGACATCTCTTGACATACATATGATTTCGTTCAACTGTAGAAAAATGATCTCTCAATTGTTCATAAGCATCAAAGTACTCAAATATAATCCTACCAAGATTATTTGATGTTCTGTTGATTTCGATAATCATTATAATTCAATTATAACGTAAAATATTCAAAATTGATCAAAAATTATTCAAATAATTTAATATTAATAACTTAAATTACACAATATTTATTTGA